>Ga0268360_1001851_pt1 | contig 19217 bp, 18 predicted proteins | sample BioMet11_FD_192465 | JGI IMG/M metagenome (GOLD analysis project Ga0268360, IMG submission 192465) | Sewage microbial communities from Oakland, California, United States - Biofuel 11 (Illumina Assembly) | ecosystem: Engineered > Wastewater > Sewage > Unclassified | place: USA: California... | reverse complement strand
TCTGGAGGGCCCCGAGGAACATGACCATGTAGAGGCCTATGTACTGCCAGATCACCGGCGCCGATACCGAGTAGAGCACGATGGAGGGGTCGTCGAGCCAGAGCGGGAACTTGGTGAATCCCACGGAGCGCAGGATGAGGTTCAGCAGGCCCTTGCGGGAGTTGTAGATCATCGACCAGATGAGCCCCACGACCACCGGAGACAGCACCACGGGGAGGAAGAGGGTCGTGCGGTGAAAGCCCACGAGCTTCACGAAGGAGAGGGTGAGGACCACCGCCACCACGAGGCCGATTCCCACCTGGCCCACCACGATGATGGCGGTGATGGCGACCGTGTTGAGGCAGGAGGACCAGAAGGACGCGTCCCTGAAGAAGGCGGCGTAGTTCGCGAGCCCGACGAAGTCCTCGGCGGAGCCGCCGCTCCAGTTGAAGAAGCTGTACCTGATGGAGAAGATCAGGGGGAAGACGAAGACGAACGCGAACAGTAGGAGCGTCGGGCCGATCGCCACGGCGAGGCTCCTGCGGCCTGGAAAAGGAAGCTGTCGATCCATCGGATAGCCCTCGTGGCGGTATCTTGCGCCGAAAACGGCCCGCGCGGGAAGCGGTAGGCGGGCCGCCGGACGGCCGCGCCCCCGCGGAGCCGCGGGCGGCGTGGCGCGGGTTTGGGTCCCGGGAGGGCCGAGGGGCTCCTCCCGGGACCGCGGGACCGCGGGACCTCAGCGGACGGCCTCGATGTTCTTGGCGTAGTCCGCGGGGGAGAGCTTGCCCATCAGCACCTTCTGGAGGTCGTTGTAGAAGACGTCCACGATGGTCGAGGGGAGCTGCACGTCGAAGATGGGCCCGAAGTCGAAGTCGAGCTTGTTGTAGGCGACCTGCAGGGGATCCATGCTGGCGGGGTCGATCTGCGGGGGCATCGGGGGGAAGCCGCCGGACTTGCCGGAGACGTTGCAGAACTCCTGGCCGTAGACTTCCTTGATGTACTGGACCGCGAGCTTCTTCTTGGCCTCGCTGATCTTGCCGTTGATGCAGATGCCCCAGCCGGCGCCGCCGGCCACGAGGTTGCCGAGCTTCTCCTTGCCCGAGACCGGGGGCAGGACCGTGAGCCCTATGTCCTTCTTCATCTCGGCGGAGCAGTTCTCGATGACCGGGGTGAGGGCCCAGGACCCCTCGATGAACATGGCCGCCTCGCCGGAGTAGAAGAGGGTGCGCTGCTGGTTGTTGTCTATGCTGTTCATGTCGTCGTTGAAGGCGCCGGCCTTGACGAGGTCGACCATGAGCTTGGCCGCGTCCACGAAGGGCCTGTCGGTGAACTTGGCGCCCTTCTTGTTGTAGAGGCTGTCGAACCAGGATGCGTCGGTGTAGCGGTAGACCACCGTGTTGTAGATGCACGAGGGGGCGAGCCACTTGCCCTTGTTGCCCATCGCTATGGGGATGTAGCCCGCCTTGCGGATGGCGGCGCAGGCCTTGACGAAGTCCCCCATGGTTGCCGGGAACTTGTCGTAGCCGGCTTTCTTGAATATCGCCTTGTTGTAGTAGACGACGTGGTTGGACTGGAGCTGGAAGGGGAAGGCCCAGGTCGCCCCCGCCACCTTGAAGTCTGAGAAGGCGCCCTTCTTGTAGGCTTTGAAGAAGGCTGGGTCGGCCTTCATGACGTCGTCGATCGGCGTGATGAGGCCGTTGTCCCTGAGGACGCCGAAGAGGTCGGGCTTGGCGTAGTAGACGTCCGGGAGCTCCTTGGACGCGACCATGGTCTTGAGCTTCATCTCGTAGTTGTCGTGCTGGATGAACTCGTCGGAGATCGTGATGTCCGGGTGGTTCTTCCGGTACGTCGCCATGGCGGCGGCGAAGCCCTTGCTGTTCCCGTCGTCCTGGGCTGGGGACATGAAGTGGACCACCGTGAGGGTCTTGTCGCCCTTCGACCCGTCGGCGAACGCGAGCGAGGCTCCCGCCGCGACCATTAGGGCGGTGCAGGACACCGCCGCGACCAATCGCCTTCCAACTATCATCTTGTGACCTCCGTGGGGAATCTTATGGCGGGAGCCCTCGGGCCCCTCGCCTCTACGCCGGGCGCCCCCGATTGCCGGCGTTCGGGGCGCCCCGGTCGACTTGCTAGAGCGATACCACCTTGCGCGACTTGGCCGCGCCGTAGGCGGTCTGGATGATCCGCAGGGTCTGCTTGGCCTCCTCGACGGACGATACCATGGAGGGCTTCCCGTCCACGGCGAGGCCGAAGGAGGCGAGAGTGTGGTAGAACGAGCTCTGGTACGAGCTGTCGTCCTCCACCTTGACCCCGTCATGGTAGAGCGCGTCGGTGATGAGGAGGACGCCCTTGTCCCCCTCGATGCGGATCTCCCCGGCGGACCCGTCGGAGGAGCCCCAGGACTGGAATATCTGGCCTACCTTGCCGTCGGGGTACTGCAGGGAGATCTGGCACACGTCCTCGCCGTCCATCTCGGTGTAGTGCTTGGAAGCGGAGAAGCAGGACAGCCAGCGAGGCATGCCGAGGAAGTAGAGGGATTGGTAGACGAGGTGGGTCCCGCTGTCCATCATGGCGCCGCCCCCCGAGTCCTTGAAGTCTTTCCTCCACCCGGCCGCGTGCTCCGGGGGAATGAAGTGGACCGCCCGGAAGCTGGCGTAGGAGACGGCGCCGAGGGCCCCGGAATCCAGGATTTCCTTGGCCTTCTTGTCCACGGGACGGTAGACGAAGTTGTGCCCGGGGAAGAGCACCTTCCCGGTCTCCCGGGCGAGCTTAGCGAGCTTCTCGAGCTGCGCCTCGTCGAGGGCCACCGGCTTCTCGACGAGGGCGTGCTTCCCCGCCTTCAGCGCCGCGCTGGCCTGGTCGAAGTGCTTGCTCGTCGGGGACAGGATGGCGACGCAGTCTACGTCCCGGTCCGCGAGGATCTCCTCGTATGAGGCGAAGGCCTTCGTCCCCATCTTGTCGCAGGCGGCCCGGAGGCGCTTCTGCCCCTCGGGCGAGGGGTTGCCGCAGCAGCCCACGAGATCGAAAGACTCCCTGAGCCCGTCGTAGGCCCGGTAGTACCAGTCGGCGATCCATCCGGCGCCGACGAACGCGATCCTGTGCTTCATGATCGTACCTTCCTCCAGTCGAAGACCACGCCGAGGTACTTGTCCTTGTCGTCCTTGAGCCCGTCGTAGACTTCCTGGGCCGCGGCGGGGCTCACGAGGTTCGTGAGGAGGGGCCTGACCGCCAGGGAGCCCGTCGCCATCATCCGGAAGATGACGCCGACGTTCCGCTCGAGGGAGTGCTTGTAGATGCAGTCCGGGTCGGCGTGGACGTGGTAGCGCCACTCGTGGGCGCCCTTGACCGTGATGTTGTTCGGGCAGAGGTGGGTGAAGTTGAGGAAGGCCGTGAGGTCGGCCTGGTAGGCGCCCCGGGGGCTCCCGAGGAGGATGAGCTCCCCCTTCTTCCCCGCGACCTTCATGGCCCCTTCTATCACCTTCGAGATCCCCGTGGCGTCGATGACGGTCCCGTACTTCTTCCCGCCAGTGATCTCGTCGATCGCCGCTGCGTTGTCCGCGCCGGGGTCCAGGGCGTGGGGGATGCCGCAGGCCACGGCCAGCTTCCTCCGCTCCGAGGCCGGGTCGAAGACCGTGACGGCGGCGCCCTGGGCGGCGGCTAGCTGGGCGGCGAAGTTGCCGACGAGGCCCGCGCCGAAGACCGCGACGTCGTCGCCCACCTCGATCTCGGAGACGCGGATCGCCGTCATCGAGACCGCCGCGATCCTGGCGAAGGCCGCCAGCTCGGGGGCGATGCCCTCGGGCACGGGGACGCAGAGTGTCTCGTCGAGGGCGAGCTCGCTGTGCTTGCCGTACGTGAAGACCAACTGGCCCTTCCGAAGATCGGAGCCGGCCGCCGGCCGCTCGACTGAGCCCACCGAGCCGTAGCCCGGCACGTAGGGCAGGGGAGCCCAGCCCTCGGTGCCCTTGAGGATCGCGAGCTCCGTGCCCGGGCTCACTATGCTGTACATCGTTCGGATCAGCGTCCTCTCGGGGGCGGACGGCTCCTCCGTCTCCACGAGGGCCGCCACTCCCGGCCACTCGAACCTTATGCTGCGCATGCTATCTCCTTGTCGCTCTCCATTTTCCGCGAGCACGGTCATAGTTATCAGTCCGGGAGGTGGCATCGTCAACCCGCGTTTTTTTACTAATATTTGTCAAAAATTATGATAGAATACCTTTAATACCCGAGAATATGGTGCTTTTTTTATCAAAAATTATTGAGGCGCCGCGATGGAGATAGAGACTAAGATCGTCAGGAAGGACAAGGTGGACCCCACCATGGGGTCTTTCATCGACCTCGAGTACGTTGTCCACGTGGTGGAGTCGGGCACCCTCAGGTACCAGAACGAGGAGGAGGTCTACGAGATCGCCGCGGGGGACGTCATCCTGATCCCGCCCAAGACCCTCCACGCGATCACCGACCAGCGGGACCTCGAGATGACGGTCATCCACTTCGTGGAGCGCACGAGCGAGATCGGACCCCTGAGCCTTGGTCAGGTGATCCGCCTCCCGCCGCCGAAGTTCCGGAGCATCTCCGACCTCGCGAGGCGGCTCCTGGAGTACTGGCCGGCGGAGGGCCGGGACGCCAGGGTGGCGTGCAACGGCCTGACCCAGGCCATCGTGGGCCTCTTCTCCATGTACTCCTCGGGCCGGTTCAAGGCCGACGGCCAGCACCTCAACTTCAAGAACTGGGAATCCATAAAGCTGGCCATACAGTACATCCAGGACAACTTCGCGAACCCGGATCTCTCGGTCCTAGAGGTGTGCGCGGGGGTCGGGGTCTCGTACAACTACTTCCCCGTCCTCTTCTACAAGTACACCCACGAGACGCCCCTCAACTACATCAACCGGGTGCGCATCGACCACGCCAAGACCCTGCTCTTCAACGGCGGACACAACATCACCGAGGCCGCCCGCTCCTGCGGCTTCGCGACCATCCAGCACTTCAGCAAGGCCTTCAAGCAGCGCGAGGGCTCGTCGCCCGCCAACTGGCTCAAGGAGAGCTTCGGGTCCTAGGGCCGGCCTCGCCAGTCCTCGGCCCAGGGGAACGATTTCGCCCTTCTCGATTTGACACCGGCGGCCCGGGGGCCTAGGATGGGGAAGTCATGGCCTTCGATTTCCGTCCGGAGTTCCACATCGACTTCAAGCTCGAGGTGGTCTGGCCCAAGCTCAAGGGCGCCTTCCGGGGCATCGCCTCGGCCCTCCGCGGTCTCGTGCTGCCCGCCGCCGGCCCTTCCGCCCGCGGCTCCCTGGCCAGGGCTTGCGCGCTGGTCTTGGGGGTCCTCGCCCTAGTCGCCGGCATCGTCGCCGCGGTAGCGGCCTACGCCCGCCGGTGAGTCGTCGAGCGCCGCCGCCCCGCGGGGCTCATCGGCCCATCACTCCTTCACCTCGAGAATCTCCTCGGGGATGGAGGAGATGAGCTTCACGAGCTCCTCGAAGCGGAAGTCCACGTCGATCACCGCTCGCATTTTGCCGAGGGGGCCGTAGATGGGCATGGCCGCGGTCATTATGAGCTTGTTGGTGTACATGGAGAAGAAGAGGTCCGAGTAGTAGGGGTCCCCGGTCTGCACGACCGCCAGGAACCAGTCGTGCTCGCTGAAGTCCTTGTTCATCATGTTGCGGAACTGGGCCTTCTCGCCCCGCTGGGTGTAGGCCTGGGAGATTCGCCGACCCTCCAGGTCGGTGACCGCGAGGAGCTGGATGGAGGCCTCGCGGTCCACGACCTCGGCGAGGAAGCTCTCCATGCGCCCCGGCTCCATGGACTGGACGTCCTCGGACTCGGAGATCGACGCGGCGATGCGCTTGGCCACCTGCTTGGCCGCCTCCTTGACCTTCTGGAAGTCCGACACGAAGAGGGAGGGGAGGAAGTGCTTGGTCTGGGCGATGAGCTCGTCGGGGGAGATTGAGGTGGTGCGCCCCTGGGCGTACTGCTCGGAGACCCAGGCGGCGATGCGCTTGATGCCCGGGTGCCGTTTGCTCACCGGCTCGATGGGGTGACCCGCAATGGCGGGGATGTTCTCGTTGATCCACTGCGCGATGCCTGCCATCCCGGACTTGTCGGTGACCATCACGCGGATGGGCCGGTCCAGGAGCTTCTCGGTGTCGAAGATGTTGTAGATCTCGGGGTTCTTGAGGATGCCGTCGGCGTGGATCCCCGCCCGGGTGACGTTGAAGTCCGCGCCGACGAAGGGGTAGTTGGCCGCGATGGGCGCCTTTATCTCGCTCCGGAAGTAGTCGGCTATCTCGGTTATCACCCGGGTGTCCATGCCGTCGGATGAGCCCTTGAGGCCGATGTACTCCACGACCGCGGCCTCGAGGGGCGGGTTGCCGGTCCGCTCCCCGAAGCCGAGGACCGTGGCGTTGAGGGCCGAGCAGCCGTAGAGCCAGGCGGTGGCGCCGTTGACGTGGACCTTGTGGAAATCGTTGTGGCCGTGCCACTCGAGGAGCTCCGAAGGGTAGCCGAGCTCGGAGGCGAAGGCGTGGACGAGGCGCGGCACGCTGCGGGGGAGCACGGCGCCGGAGTAGGTGAGGCCGAAGCCCATGGTGTCGCACAACCGTATCTTTATAGGCACCCCCGACTCGTCCATGAGCCGCTTGAGCTCCTGGGCGAAGGGGAGGACGAAGCCGTAGATGTCGGCACGGGTGATGTCCTCCATGTGGCAGCGGGGGCGGATGCCGGCGTCCAAGGCGGACTTCACGATGCCGAGGTACTCGTCCAAGACCTTGGCCCTGGTCGACCTCAGCTTGAGGAAGATGTGGTAGTCCGAGACCGAAGTCAGGATGCCCGTCTCCTTTAGGCCGAAGCTCTTGACCACGTCGAGGTCCTTGGCGTCGGCCCTGATCCAGCCGGTGACCTCGGGGAATTCGTAGCCCAGGGCCTGACAAGCCTCCACGGCTTGGGCGTCGCGTTTGGAGTAGAGGAAGAACTCGCTCTGCCTGATGATACCCTTGGGGCCGCCGAGCTCGTGGAGGAAGCCGAAGATGCGGGCGATCTGCTCGGGGGTGTAGGGAGGCCTAGCCTGCTGGCCGTCCCGGAAGGTGGTATCGGTGATCCAGATGTCCTTGGCGGGATTCAGCGGCACGTCGCAGCCGTCGAAGAATATCCGGGGCACCTCGGAGTAGGGGAACTGGTCCCGGAAGAGGTTGGGTTCCCTGGGATCATCGATGGCGAAGCTTTTCTTGGGCACGAGGGGAGTGAAAAGGCCGTCCACAGGAGCCTCCTTGCTGTCGCTATGATGGGACAACTCGAGAGGGATTCCTGTCAAGGCTTCAGGCATGAAAACGACAAAAAAGTCGGTTTTTTGTCGAAATATTGTCTGGGCTTATTCTTTTTCTTAGTTCCTCGAAGCTTGTTGGTGGCCGACGGCATGAAAACCTGGCTGCCGTCGGCTTCGACTCCTTATGGGCGGATATCGAGACCAATAAGCTTCGAGGAACTCGGCTGCAGCTCCGAAACGGCCGGGCTACCAGCTTTCAGACCCCGAGCTTGCGAATAATTGACGACACCGTCTCGAACTTATTGAGGGCATAGAAGTGGATGCCCGGGGCGCCGCCGTCCAGGAGCTCACGGCACTGCCTGACAGCGTAGGCTATGCCCGCCTCCGCGGTCTTCGCCTCGTCGTCCTCTATGGGGCTGAATATCTCGTGGACCTCTGGAGGCACGCCGGCTTTGCAGCCCTCGGCGAAGTTGACGGCGTTGCGGTAATTGGTGATCGGGAGTATGCCCGGGATTACCCGGCACGCGACGCCTCTTGCCCTCAGCCGGCCGACGTACTCGAAGTAGTCCCGGTTGTCGAAGAAGAGCTGGGTGACTACGAAGTCTCCCCCGGCGTCGATCTTGCGCTTGAGGATGTCGGCGTCGAAATCACGGTCTGAGGCCATGGGGTGCCCCGCGGGGAAGCCCGCGACCCCCACGTCGAAGCCCTCGCCATAGCGCTCCTTTATGAAGCCCACCAGTTCCGAGCTGTAGCGGAAGTTGTCCGGGCCGGGGCGCCAATCGGGCTTGTCCTTGGGCGGGTCCCCCCTGAGGGCGAGGAGGTTGTAGACTCCGGAGCGGTCCAACCGGTCGAGGATGACGCTGATCTCGGTCTTGGTGTGCATGACGCAGGTGAAGTGGTGGAGGGCGGGAAGGCGATGCTCCTCCTGGATCTCCCGTACCACGTCCAGGGTCTTGTCCCTGTTGGAGCCACCGGCGCCGTAAGTCACCGAGGCGAAGTCGAAGGGAAGCTTCTCGAACTCCGCGAGGGTCGACCGGAGGCTCGCGGCTCCCTTCTCGGTCTTGGGGGGGAAGGCTTCGAAGGAAAAAGTCCTCGGCTTGGTCGCGAATATCTCGGTGATCTTGCGCATATGGAGGAGGATTATAGCCGGATTCGACCGAGCGATGAAAGACGCGCTGGGAACGCGAGCCACCGGCGAGGGCGCCTAGACGGGCGCGCCCAAGTCGCCGCGCCGGCCCACCGGCCTTCCTCTCTTCGTCCTCTACGACCGCGCGGAAGGCTTCGCGCGTTTGCCTCGAGGTTCGAGGGCCACCAGCTTGCCCTTGGCTTTCGTCGCCCGCTTGACGGCTACTGGGGACTTCGCGCCCTTGCGCGCTTTCGCGAGCTTCAGGCTCTTGTGGGGCGCTCCGGCCTCCGCCCTCGCTCGTCCCCTGACGACCTTAGCGCCCTTCCGAGCTTTGGGGGCTGGCGCGGTCGCCATCGGGGCCTTCTTGGAATCCACTGCCTCCTTCGCAGCCGCAGAGGCCTTCGAGGATATCGTCTTCGCCGCTGCGGGGGCCTTAGGGGCCGCCTTAGGGGCCGCCGCCTTCGGTGGCGCCGCCGGAGCGGCTACGGGACCGTTCGCCCGCTTCGTCCCGGCGGCGGCGAGCGGCTCGGCGGGCTGGTCTTTCGGCAGCGGGGGCTCGCCCTCCGCGAAGAGGAGAACCCCGCAGGCCGCGAGGATCAGTCCGAGTGCAGCTCTCTTGTTCATACTACCTCCCGCCGACAGAGCCGGCCCCTTTCCTTTTTCGGCCGATCGTAGGGCTTACTTAACGCCCTCGCTCGGGGGTCCTTCGCGGGCGGCGGATGTGGCCCGGGGGGCCCTGGCTCCGGCCTCGACATCCTGGGCCGGAAGGGCGAAATGGCGCTATACTAGACGGCGATCGAAGGAGGCACCCGAATGGACCTTTTTCTGGTATGCGTCGCGGCCGTCGTAGTCCTCGTCATCTTCTTCGCGGGCATCCGCATCGTGCGACCGACCCAGCGCGGCTTGGTGGAGGTCCTGGGCAAGTACAGGCACTTCGCCGAGCCCGGTTTCCACTGGGTGGTGCCGGTCATCGCGAGGATGTTCAAGGTCAACACCACCGAGCAGATGGTCAACGCCGAGCCCCAGGAGATCATCACCAACGACAACTTGAACGCCCGGGTCGATGCCCAGGTCTATTTCCGGGTCAAGGCCGACGAGGAGAGCGTGAAGGCCTCCATGTACAACGTCAACAACTACCAGTACCAGATCGTCAACCTGGCCCGCACGACCCTGCGCAACATCATCGGCACCATGACCTTGAAGAGCGCCAACTCCGAGCGCTCGCGGATCAACTCGGAGCTCCTCAGCACCCTCCTCCACGAGACCCAGAGCTGGGGCATCGCGGTGGTGCGCACCGAGCTCAAGGAGATCGACCCGCCCAAAGACGTGCAGGAGACCATGAACAAGGTAGTCAAGGCGGAGAACGAGAAGATCGCCGCGGTGGACTTCGCCACCGCCACCGAGACCATGGCCGACGGCCAGAAGCGGGCCGAGATCAAGAAGGCCGAGGGCATCAAGCAGGCGGAGATCCTCAAGGCCGAGGGCGAGTCCCAGGCCATCAAGCTAGTGAACGAGGCCGCGAATCAGTACTTCGTGGGCAACGCCCAGCTCCTCAGGCGGCTCCAGACGGTCGAGGAATCCCTCAAGAACAATTCGAAGATAGTCCTTCCCGCAGACGGGGAGCTCGTGAACGTCATAGGCGACATGGCCGGCATCCTGCCCCTGAGGGAGCCCCAGGAGAGCAAGTCCTAAGCCGCCGGACCGGCCCCGGGCCTCGGGCTGAGGCTCCGCGGCGGCCCGGCGCCGAGGCTTCAGGCGAGGGCGGGGCGGAGCCCCAGAGCTTCGAGCGCCCCGTGCACCGTGCTCGATGTGAGCACCGACTCCCGGGTCCTCGGGTTCCTCAAGTGCATCTCGATCCGGGAGATGAGGCCGAGCTGAGCGCCCGCTAGGCTCGGGGGCGCCATGGTGAGGAGGAATATCCTGCTGGGCCTGCCGTCGAGGGCGCGGAAGTACACGCCGCGCTCCGCGACACCGAGGACGGCCACGAGGTCGGGCACCGCCTCGGTGCGACAGTGGGGTACGGCGATCTCGTTGCGCCAGCCCGTGCCCGCGAGGTCCTCGCGCCTCTTCAGGGCCCGGCGGGCCGCCTTGGGGTCGGTGACCTTCCGCGATCTGACCGCGACGTCCAGGAGCTCGTCGATTATCTCGTCCCGCGTCTCGCCTTTGAGCCCGAGGACTATCGAGCTCTCCTCGAGAGGGGAGGGCTCGTCGTCGAGGATCGAGTGGAACTCCGTCCCCGTCCATTGCAATTCGCTTCGCATGCCTGTCACTCCTGCGCTGCCACGCCCCAAAAATACTGAGGCGCGGCAGCGCTTGGGATTAACATTCGATAAAATCGGGGATCTAGAGTCTGACGAGGCCGAAGCCGTTCAGGAGGATCAGGGCTATGAGGACGGGGGCGACGAACTTCAGGACTCCGCGGATCGCCGGCAGGTAGCCGGGGACGCCAGCGCAGCCCTTGCCGATCTCGGCTCCGAACTCCTTCTTCGCGAGGAGCCAGCCTGCGACAATCGCTATGGCGAGGCCGCCGATCGGCAGGAGGACGTTCGAGGAGAGGAAGTCGAAGAGGTCGAAGAAGTTCTTCCCGAGGATCTTGACCGAGCCCAGGGTCTGGCCCTGGGACAGGGTCGCGAGGCTGCCGAGGGCGAACATCACGATGCCGACGAGGTAGGCCGCCACGGGTCGCCGCATCCGGCCCTTCTCCACGAGGAAGGCGACCGGGACCTCGATCAGGCTGACCATGGCGCCGATCGTGGCCACCGAGGCCAGGACGAAGAAGATGAAAGTGAAGACTCCGCCCAGCGGCATCTTCGAGAAGACGAGGGGTATGGTGTTGAAGAGGAGCCCCGGCCCTCCCGCGGGCTGGCCGCCGAAGGCGAAGACCGCCGGGAAGATGGCGAGGCCCGCCAGGAGGGACACGAGGGTGTCCGCCAGCGCGACCCTGAGGGCGTTGGGCGCGATCCGCGTCGAGTCGGGCAAGTAGGATCCGTAAGTGGTCATGGTCCCCATGCCCACCGAGAGCTTGAAGAAGGACAGGCCCAGGGCGGCGAGGAGAACGGCGCCCGAGAGCTTGCCGAGGTCGGGCTTGAAGAGGTAGTCGACGCCGGCGAAGGCGCCCGGCAGGGTGAGGGCCCTGATATCGCAGACGACGAGGAGGGCGAGGAGGAGGGGCATCAGGGTCTTGGTGGTCCTCTCGATGCCCTTCGAGACGCCGACGGCGATTATCGTGCTCGTGAGGGCGAGCACCCCGAGCTGCCAGAGGAGGGGCTCTGCGGTGCCCCCGGCGAGGGCGCCGAAGGTGTCGCCGGTGAGAGGTGCTCCGCCCAGGAAGGCGCCGGCCGACTTGAAGACATAGGCGAAGACCCAGCCCGCGACGTCGGTGTAGAAAGCCATGATGAGCAGGGCCGAGGCGAGGCCCGCCCAGCCTATGGCCGACCATAATTTCTGACCCGGGACGATCGCGCCGTAGGCGTGGACCGCGTCGAGCCTCGTGCGGCGGCCGATGACGTGCTCGGCTACCAGGATGGGGAACCCGACGAGGGCGACCGAAAGCAGATACGCCAGGACGAAGGCGGCGCCTCCGTTTTGCCCCGTGAGGAAGGGAAATTTCCAGATGTTGCCGAGGCCCACGGCGGAGCCGAGGGTGGCCGCGAAGGCGCCGACTCCTGTGGCGAAGCCGTCTCTCCCGGCCCGATCGCTGGTGGCTGAGGCGCGGCCCGGGGTCGCCCCTCCGCGGGCCGATTCAGATGAGGATGTCATGCGATACTCCTTTCACATGATCCTGCACCCGAATCGGTCCGGTGATCTAGGGGGCGACTATTTCAGGCTCGGATACTCGACGCCTTCCTGCCACTCGCCCTCGCGATTCTCTCCGGAGATACTGGGTATCTGCAAGACCTCTCCAGGGAGAAGGAGGTCGGCGTTCTCAGGGTGCTTCAAGGTAGCCTTGTTGGCCCGGTAGAGCCTCACCCATTCGTTGCGGTCCCCGTACACGAAGGGGTAGCCCGCGATCTTGGACAGGCAATCCCTGTCCCCGGGGATGAGCCGCACCGTGTACGAGGCGGGGAGGTCGGCCTGGGCGCCGCCGGCCGCTTTGGCGCTGACGAGCCTGAGCTCGGCCTTGGCCCTCTTCGCGAGCTCGGTCGCGAGGTCGTAGTTGCCGGCGTCGTAGGCCGAGGTGGCCTGGCCGCGGAGCTCTATGGCCTTGGCGAGATGGGGATCGGTCGCCTTCGCCTGGGCGGAGGCGAGGGGCGAGAGGAGGATGGCCGCAAGGATGGCGAAAAGGAATTTAGTCTTCATCATCTCTCTCCCTTCATCGAACGTCCGCGGTCTTCGTGGCTATGGCCGCGTCCAGGGAGTCGAGTTCTCCCTTGGCCGTGTCCATCTTTACCTTCGCGTGGGCGTAGGCGGTCCCGAAGGCTTTCGCGGCCTTGTCATAGAGGGACGACGAACTCTCGTAGTCCTTGCCGGCGTTGGCGGCCTCGGCCTTCTGGTAGAGCGCCGTCGCGGCGTCGAACTCGTCCTTGACGGCCACTTCGGACTTGATGCCCGAAGCGCGGTCCCGCTCGGTTTCCGAGGCCTTCTTCCGGTCCGCGGCGTAGTACGACAGGCCGTTGTCCCTGGCTATGGTGTAGCGGAGGGCCGCTTCGTCCGCGGAGTCGAAGGAGCCCTTGGCGTCCTTGGAGAAGAGGTCCTGGGAGGCCTGGTACTTGGTCTCGGCCTGGCTCCAGTTCGAGCTATCCCACTTGGCGAGATCCCGGGCGACTATGTAGTCCCTGACGGCGCCGGCCTCGCCGAGCCGATAGAGGGTCGCGTAGGACCTCGTGGAGTCCCGGTAGCCCGCGATCGCGCTCTCGTACTCCGCGGCGGCCTCGACGGTCTTGGCCTTCGCGAAGGTGGCGTCGGCGGCGGCGAAGAGGGGCGGGAACTTCGCGTCGGCCTTCTTCGCGACCACGGCCGCGCGCTGAGCCTCGGCCCTCTGCCGTTCCGAAGCGGCGAGGAGGGGGAGCCCCCGGTCTATCACGTCCTGATAGCGCTTGGCCGCGTCGGTGAACGCGGCGGTGGAGGCGGCGTTGTCCTTGCCGTAGGCCGCGGAGCCGTCGGCGAAGGCCTTGTCGGCCGCAGCGTAGTCGTCGGGGAGCACGCTCTTGAGTCCCAGATCGAAGGCCTTCTTGCGCAGGTCGCCGGCCTTGGCGCGGAGCGCATCGAGGGCCGAAGTGTCTTCCTTTGGGGCGGGGGCGGCCACTGGAGCCGGCGCTTCCTTGGCTGGAGCGGGGGCCGGCGCAGGCTCGGGGGCCTGTTTCGGCGGCGCGGATGCACAGGAGATGGCGAATGCGCAGGCTAATACCGCTGCGCAGGACGCCATTGTGGGGATTAGCTTCATCGATTTCTCCTTAAAGTCGCGGAGGTACAGCAAAGTCCATTTACCCCATAAAGTTAGGTAGGTAGCAAACTCGAGTCCAATACCATTTGGTACTCAGTCGATACCTTGGGAGTATAGGCTCCGGATGAACCTCCTCCTCTCCTACATACTACAAGCATACCTCCGGATCGGCGGAATTGGAAGCCGAGTCCGCCCAGCCTGCCTTCGCCCGGGTGGGATTCCGGCGGAAGAACCTGGGATGTTGCAAGGTCCCGGTCCCGGGGCAAAAGCCCCGAACCTTGTGCCGGGAGCCTATCGAAGCTACCCTATGGGGCATGGAACTTCGGCACCTCAGGTATTTCATCGCCGTGGCGAGGCACTTGAGCTTCTCCAAGGCGGCGGAAGAGCTCCATATCACCCAGCCGCCCTTGAGCCGCCAGATCAAGGAGCTGGAGCTCGAGCTCGGGGCCGAGCTCTTCGACCGCAAGTCCTCGGGCATCGGCCTCACGAAGGCGGGAGAGTACCTGAAGGGCGAAGCCCAGCGCGTCCTCGACGAGGTCGAGACCGTGGCGCGCAATGTCCGGGCCATCGCCGAGCCCCGGGAGAAAGTCCTCCGGGTCGGCTGCGTCAGCTTCCTCATGTACTCGGCCTTGCCTCCCTTCCTGGAGATGGTGAAGGAAGAGGCCCCGGAGCTCCGCCTGGAGATATCCGTCATGTCCACCGAGGCCCAGGAGAAGGCCCTGCGCTCGGGGGCCGTGGACATAGGTTTCGTGCGCTCCTGGATGAAGGGCGACGCGCTCGTCTTCGAGCCTCTCTTCGAGGAGCGCCTCGCGGTCATCTTCCCCTCGGAGGCCACCGCCGAGACCGAGCCGGAAGCCTGCCTGCGCAGCCTCGAGGGCTCCGCCTTCATCGCGGTCGCCCCGGGCTCGGCCCCGGGACTCGCCGAGAAGGTCAGGTCGATCTGCGGGGAGTACGGTTGCGCCCCCGACGTCGGCTACGTATGCAGCGACGCCTTCTCGATCATCAAGCTCGTGAGCACCGGGCTGGGGTGGTCCATAGTCCCCGACATCGCGTACCGCGACGCCCAGATAGCCGGCGTGAGCATGGCCGTGCTCCCCCAGACCATCCTCCTCGGATTGGGCTACGCCAAGAGCGTCCTCTCGGCGGACGAGCGGAGCTTCATAGAGATGGCCAAGGGTTTCTTCGCCCAGAGCGAGAGAGGCTCCTCGGCCCGGGCGTCTTGACAGCCGGGCGCCGAGCCGGCTACGGTTCCCCTGCGCTTGGACCTCCGGGCCCTCGCGGCGGGCCCGAGGGCCCCCGTGGGGAGCGAGGCCGAGACGCGAGGAGTCCATGCATCTCATCGAGCTCGAGGAGGTCTCGTACCTCTACCCGGGCGCCGCCAGTCCCGCGCTCAGCAGAATATCCCTCGCAGTAGACGAAGGCGAGTACGTCGCCGTGGTCGGAGCGAACGGCTCCGGCAAGTCGAGCCTCCTCCGGCTCCTCGACGGCCTGCGGACCCCCACCGAAGGCGAGGTCCGCGTGGCCTCGGTATCCACCTCTAGGGAGGAGGGCCGGCGCGCCGCCCTAAGGGAGGTGGGCCTGGTCTTCCAGTTCCCGGCCGACCAGATCGTGTCTTCCTCCGTCGAGGAGGACGTGGCCTTCGGACCCGAGTGCCTGGGCCTTCCTCGGGAGGAGATCCGCCGCCGCGTCGACTCGGCCCTCGCCGCCGTGGGCCTCGAGGCCGCGAAGGGCAGGCCCTCCCACTTCCTCTCCGCCGGCCAGCAGCAGCGCCTCGCCGTGGCGGGAGTCCTGGCGACTTCCCCGCGCTGCGTGGCCTTCGACGAGGCGACGGCCATGCTCGACCCCGCAGCGCGGCGCTCGGTCCTCGGCCTCATGGACGCGCTGGTGGCCTCGGGGGTGGCCGTCGTCCACGTCACCCAGGACATGTCCGAGGCGGCCCGGGCCCGGCGGGTCCTGGTCCTCGACTCGGGGCGCCTCGTCTTCGACGGAAGTCCCGCCGAGCTCTTCGCCTCCGGAAGCCCGCGGGTGGGGGCCCTCGCCGCAATAGGCCTCCCCGACTGGGGGACCCTCGCGGCGATGCTCGGCCTGGAGATGCTGCCCCTCGAGAGCCCCGACGGCCTCGCGGCCCGGATCGCCGCGGCCTATCCCGCGCCGAGGGCCGGCCCCGGGCCTCGGGGGGACTCCGTGCGGCCCGCGAGGGTGGGGCCCCGCCCTCGCGAGCCCGGCGCCGATGGCCGGGGATCTCCCGCCGGCGCCCTGGCCTTCGAACTCAGGGGAGCGAGCCATTCGTACCTCGCCGGCACCGCCAACGAGGTCAGGTCCCTCAGCGGGATCGACCTCGCGATCCCGGCGGGGAAGCTCGTGGCCTTCGTGGGCCGCACCGGCTCGGGGAAGTCCACCGCCCTCCAGCTCCTCGACGGCCTCGTGGCGCCGACCTCCGGGAAGGTGGCTTCCCTGGGCGTCGATCTCGGCGGGAGATCGGTGGACCTCAAGAAGGTCCGGACCAGCGCTCCCCTGGCGGTGCAGCGCCCCGAATCCGCCCTCTTCGAGACGTACGCCGCCGACGACGTAGCCTTCGGGCCGCGGAACCTGGGGCTCTCCGGGAAAGCTCTAGTGGCCAGGGTCAGTTCCTCCATGGAGGAGGCAGGGCTCGGCTACGAGGTTTTCAGGGACCGCAGGACCAGGTCCCTCTCGGGCGGCGAGCGGCGGCGGCTCGCCTTGGCGGGAGTCCTCGCCATGGGCGGGGAGGCCCTCCTCCTCGACGAGCCGACGAGCTCCCTGGACCCCGCCACGAGGCGGCAAGTGATGGACCTCGTGGGCCGGAAGGCGAAGGAGGGCGTGACGGTGGTCGTGGCCACCCACTCGATGGACGAGGCCGCCGCCGCGGACTTCGTGGCGGTCTTCTCCGGGGGGAGCCTCGCCGCGCTGGGGAACCCCGAGGAGGTGTTCTACGACCTCTACGACCCCGCCTGGGAGATCGGGCGCCCCTTCGCCGTCGAAGTCGCCATCGCCCTCGAGGACCGCGGCTTCCACCTCGGATCGAGGCCCCTGGACCTCCGGGGCTTGGCCGCCGCCGTCGGAGCCTCCCGGAGGGGAGCGCCCCCGGAGACCGCCGCCGGGAGGCCCTCCGCAGGGGGCGCCGAAGACGCTGGGAGGCTGCGGTGAAGGGCATCGAGTTCTTCCGCAACGTCTCCATCGGCCAGTACGTGGACTCCAAGTCCTACGTCCATTCCCTGCGGCCCTCGACTAAGTACCTCTGGCTCCTCTGCCTGATGGTCCCCGGCATAGGCGCCTCGAGCTACCTCGGCGCCGCCCTGCCTCTCCTCTTGGCCCTCGTCGCCGGCGCCGCGGCGAGGATCAGGCCCAGCTTCCTCCTCCGGGGCGTCAAGCCGATCCTCCCCCTCATGGTCTTCATCGCTGTCCTCCAATTCCTCTTCTCCTGGCCGGGGGACGACTCCGGAGTCCTCTTCGCCCTGGGGCCCTTCGCGGCCACTGCCCGGGAGGCTCGTCTCGTGGCCCTCGCGGTGATCCGCACGGTCTCCCTCATGACTATCGTCGGCCTCTTCACCGCGACGACCTCCGAGGGCGAGTCCATGCACGGCGTCGAGGATGTCCTCAGGCCCCTCGGTCGCCTCGGGCTCAAGCCCCAGCGCCTGGCCCTGGCGGTCGGCGTGGCCCTTCGCTTCGTCCCCATTATCGCCGGGGAGCTCGAGGATATCGCGAAGGCCCAGGCTTCCCGGGGCGCCGACTTCGGCTCCGGGAAGGGAGGACCCATAGCCAAGGCGAAGGCCTACCTCCCCCTCTTCGTGCCGGTGACCGTCCGCGCCCTCGAGCGGGCCGAAGCCATGGCCGAGGCCATGGAGGCCCGGGGCTACTCCGAGGAGGGGCGCACCCGCCTCGCCTCCTACCCCAAGCGGAGGGGCGAGACCTTCGTCAGGATCGCCGCTCTCCTGGCCTGCGCCGCCATCTTCGCGATCGATCGTTTCGTCCAAGGACTCTAGAAAGGAGAACGCTATGGAAGGAAAGAGGACTGTCCGCAAGATCGTCGTGGCCGGGGCCCTCGGGGCCCTCTCGATCGCCCTCATGCTCACTCCCCTGGGCATGATCCCCTGGTTCGCCGGGGCCTCCCTCACGACGGTGCACGTGCCGGTGATCGTCGGAGCCGTCATCGAGGGTCCGGCGGTGGGGCTCTGCGTCGGGGCCATCTTCGGGGTCTCGGCCCTGGTGCGAGCGGCCACCGCGCCCCAGGGACCCATCGACCTCTTCTTCGTGAACCCCCTCATCTCGGTGCTTCCGAGGCTCCTCGTGGGGCTCGCCGCCTGGCTGGCGTACCGCGCTTTCCGGGGCAAGCTCGAGCCCGCCGCCGCCGCAACCGCCGGGGTCGCGGGTTCCCTGGCCAACAGCTTCTTCGTCCTCGGGGCCCTGGTCCTCTTCGGCGCTATTCCCCCGGCTACCGCGGCTACGGTCTTCCTCGCCAACGGCCTCGTGGAGGCGGCCATGGCGGCGGTCCTCACCCTCGGGGTTGTCTCGGCTTGGAAGGGCGTCGAGAGCCGCGCCGGCAAGGCCAAGCTCGCCCGGGAGGAGTAGCCGTGCTCCTCGCCCTAGACGCGCGCAACCGCTCTATTTCCCTAGGCTTCCGCGGCCCCGAGGGCTGGGTCGCCAAGCGTCGCCTGGCCTCGGTTCCCCCCAGGAGCGCCGACGAGTACGAGTTCCTACTCCGTTCCTTCGCCGGGGATCTCGGGGAGACGATCGACGAAGCCTGGATGTCCTCGGTGGTGCCCTCCCTCGTCAGGCCCCTCAGGGAGGCGGTCCGCGGGGCCTTCGGCGTCGACTGCCGGACTGTCGGCCCGGGGGTCCGCACGGGGCTGCGCATCAGGACCGACATACCCTCCGAGGTGGGCTCGGACCTGGTCTGCGCCGCCGTCGCCGCCGCCGACTTCGCCCGGGGGCCGGCGGTAGTCGTCCACTTCGACGCCGCAGTGGCCTTCTCGGCCCTGGGTAAATCCGGGGACTTCTTGGGCGCCGCCATAGCCCCGGGCTTCTACACGGGCATCGAGTCCCTCAGGGCCACCGCGGCCCTCCTGCCCGAAGTGCCCCTGGCCCAGTACGCTGCCGGGGCCTTCGAGGGCGGCCGACAGGGCGCCGAGGGGGTACCCTCGGGCTTCGGGCCGGCGATCGGGCGAAACACCATCCAGGCTGTCAGGGCGGGCATGACCCTGGGCTACGCCGGCCTCGTGGAGCGCCTCGCCAAAGCTCAGGCCGAGGAGCTCGTAGCCCTCGGGGAAGCTTCTTCCCTCGAGGAGGTATCCCTCCTCGGCTCGGGCGGGGAGGAGGGGCAGGCCATCTTCGCCGAGCTCGGCCGGGGGCGCTTCGTCCCCGACCTCGCCCTGGAGGGCCTGTCCCTCATAGCCGCCAGGTCCGGCCGCTGAGGCCGCGTCCCGGCGCCGCAGTCCGAGCTAGCGCAGCCCGGC
>Ga0268360_1001850_pt1 | contig 19219 bp, 8 predicted proteins | sample BioMet11_FD_192465 | JGI IMG/M metagenome (GOLD analysis project Ga0268360, IMG submission 192465) | Sewage microbial communities from Oakland, California, United States - Biofuel 11 (Illumina Assembly) | ecosystem: Engineered > Wastewater > Sewage > Unclassified | place: USA: California... | reverse complement strand
AACAGCCTCAACAAACCAGGGCTCGGTCAGCCCGAGAATCCGAAAATATAGGTCCGTATCCTTCATTGGTGCCCTCCGGGAAGGACATTAGCAGATCAGCTACCCACGGAAAACCCGGAAGAGCCTTTATGAATTCTAAGCCGTATGCCGCAAAAGCGCGGTGGGTTAGTGCCCAATTACGCTGGCCCTCTGGCATTGCAGTAAGCTCCTGAAGGATTCGTTTTGTAGCTTGTTTGATGAGCCTTTCCTCTGACATTTTCCCAGTCCGAAGCTCAACCCCACGCGGGATTGCCGTGACGTAATCAAATTTATTTTTTGCTTTACGAGTTTTTTCAGCAGCTTGTGTGTTGGGGTTCCACTTGTACATGGCCCTTGGGTCTGTTTTCCAACCTTGCTGGTATTCAATTTTTGAAATGAGGCGTTGGCCTTCCTTGACCCACCAGCCGTTCCCTTCATTGACGAGTGCGCTTGTGTCCGGATTTTGCCGATTGGCAAAAATGTGAACATGGTGATGCTCAGTGTTGACATGAAGCCCGACCATCCACATAGCCGACGCGGTGTCATACCCCAACCCGTTGAGAAAAATTTTTGCAGCGTCTTCTGCTTGCGTTGGTGTTGGGTGCTCACCCGATGGCCAGGATAGGACGTAGTGTCGCAAGACATGTTGTGCTCGGCAATCGGCGGATTCCGCGATCATGCCAAATTCTTTAGCCTGGTGGCGAAGACTCAGCCCTGCTGTGCAGCCATGCACAGCATAGTGTGAGCATTTCTCAACGATGCCCTTTTTGTGGCCAGACTCGTTTAGCAGCGCGACTTCCGGTGTTGCGATGTATTCCATCACCGCGCGTGCGTAACTCCGTTCTGATTGCCCAAGGTTACTTTTTTTGATCAGGCGTAAAATCATGTTCGCCACCTCGTATGATTAGTTCTGCAGCCAGCCAAACCTTAAGAATGCGCCTCAGTTCCTGACTCCTGGGTCTCTGTTAATATCGTCCAGACTACTCGCCGCAAGAGTTATACCAAGAGCTTGAAGAACGCGCAGAACATTCTCAAGGCGAACTGTGGGTTTGCCAGCTTCCAGCTCAACGATGAAGCGCACACCGACGCCAGCAGCAAGCGCCAGTTGTGGCTGGGTTAATCGTAGTGATTTACGTGTTTGGCGCACAATGGCCCCCAGGTGTTGTGGCGTCTCAATGAGTGTGGTCATATAAATTTCCTCTTCGGGAAAGTATCTTGTCTGTCTCGTAAAATTTCATGTAAGTTTCCTCTTCGGGAAATTTTTAACCGCTTACACCTCTGGCCTACAATAATGGCGCGATCGGCAAATATGCGAGGTGTTGTATGCCGCTTTGTCTTGCGGGCTTGCCCACTTCGATATAGGCACCGCCAGCACCCTGTCTCAATGTGGTTCCATCTGGCACATCTAATCGCTCTCGTTTGCGAGCGCCAGTATGCAAAAGGATGCCATTTTTTTTTGCCTGATGGCAAAGATTCAGCCCTGGTGTGCAGACATGCACCTCATAGTGAGAGCATTTTTCAACAATGCCCTTTTTGTGGCCAGACTTGTTTAGCAGGGCGACTTCCAGTGTTGCGATATATTCCATCACCGCACGTGCATAACTTCTTTCTGACTGCCCAAGCTCACTCTTCCTGATCAGGCGCAAAATCATAATCGCCCCCTCGTACGATTTGTTCTGCTGACCGCCCGATGGCACCGAGAGCATCTTCAAGCTGGTCATGGAGGTGATCTGTCAAGCATTCACTACTGCGAAGTTCGACGAGAGCGGTTTTGATCAAGCCGCCTTGGCGGCGAAGCTCAGCCAAGGCAGCCGCGTCAGATTTAGAAATGACCTTGCGACCGTCGGCCCACTGGCGAATGAGCTCGGCCTGACTTTTCCCCGTGGCCGTGCAGATAGCCATGAGCCGTTCTTTGGTGGCGGGCGTCACCCGTATTTGCAGACGCTCAGTCTGCCGCCGCTGTATTTTGCTTTCCATGTATTTTGCCTCTCTGCCTTTATAGGGGGTCTGGGGGAGCTTGCGCCCACAGCAAGGTTGGCCGTGAGGAGTAGCGCGGAGCGTGTACTCCCACGGCCCACCTTGCTATTTGTCAAATAGGTGTCAAATGCATTCCCAATCTTCGTCAAACTGATATTTAAACAAATTTACTATTCTGTCAAATTGACAAATTTATATGGTCGTGGTACTTTCCAAATCTGGAGGTGCCAGATGTCAAATTGCGTACAAAAGAAGCGGCTAAGTGCTGACAAAATATCGTCAATTTTTGAGGGGTTGTCGCGGCTAATGCCGTCCAATCGGCCGTCAACTCGAGAGGTACTTGAGTCCCAGCAGGCTGTCATTTTGGCTGCAATCGCAAGGGGCAATAGCCTCCGCGACATTGTCAACTTTCTCACCAAGAAGGGACTAAACGTCTCCCACGAAAGTCTGCGGAAGAGCGTTCTTCTTTGGCAAAGTGGGGTAGCTCCAGGTGTCGAGCCTGAGTCAAAAAAGGGAGAAGATATTCAGAATGTTGAGGGGGCCGCCGCTGTCAAAAATGGAACCATAAGCCGTCAAGTTATGGGTTGCACAGTGTCAAAATCTGGTGTGGTAAAGTCTGAGGGCATGAGTCAAGCCGCTGTCAACAAGGATCACCGAGAGGTTAATGGTAGTAGCGAAGTGTCAAACCTGCAGGAGCCCCAGCGTCAAATTCTGGGCTCTGAGCGCGTCAATCTTGATGCCACAGCGTTGTCAAATCGTGGTGTGGAAAAGCCTGATGGTGCAAGTCAAGCCGCTGTCAAAGTTGGCCAGGTTTGTGTGTCAAAGAACAATCAAAATTACGAGGTTAATGGCGGTAGTGATGTGTCAAATCTGCAGGCACGCCAGAGTCAAATGCAAACAGCAAAGTGCGTCAAGCACGATGACTCTATGCTGTCAACAGATGTTCAAAAAGGTGTTTCAGGGAAAGTGAAAGAAGCTGTTTTTTCTGAAAAGAAGAATTTTTTATTTCTAAATAGTGATTCGCAATATTTAAATAATAAAGACAAAATACAGAAAGCAGCTTTTGATGTCGAACCAGATAAAGAAAAATATTGAGGTAATATATGAATGATCTAATTTTTTGTACAGGATTTAAGGGTGGGATTGGAAAATCTTTCATGACTGCGGCTGTAGTCGACTATTTGTCAAGCAAAAATGATAATATTGTGGTTGTCGATACGGATTCAACAATTCCAGATGTATTTAAAACTTTTAAAGAAACATATAAGACATATGCATGTGATTTAGACTTAGATGAGGGGTGGTCAAGTTTGTTCTCTATATGTGAGGAGCATAAAGATAGCCATATTGTTGTGAATTCCGCAGCCGGGGCGGATAAAACGTTTATCCAGAATATCAAGCATATTGAACTGGCATCAGAAATACTTGAAAGAAGATTGATTTCATTTTTTATGCTTAATGATGAAAAAGATTCGTTAAATCAGCTAGATAAATATTATGAAGCGACATGTGGCATTGCGAATCATCGTATGGCAGTCGTGAAAAATGGTTACTTTGGTGCCGATGCAGTTTTCAATGTGTACAATACGTCGAATCTGAAGGTAAAAATTGAACAAGGTGGTTGTGTCAGCTACTATTTAGCGGCACTCGCACCTCATGTGCGGCAGAAAATAAAGCTGGAACGAAAGAGTTTTGCTGATGCAGCTAGCATCCTGTCTTTCGGTGATAGGATATTCTTGGATGCCTGGAGGAAAAAGATTCATGCCTTTCTGGGAGGTTTTTTCTATGCGTAACGAAACTGCCGACCGGATCAGTGCTTGTTCGAAACTATACGGGCAGCAGCTTGAAGCAAAAGATATTGGGCAATTGCAAGATATAGCTACCGCGATTGGCATAGACGACAAAGATACTATGTTTTTGCTTTTGCTCGTCTTGCAGTCTCATTTTAAGGCTGTGTGCGGCTTAAATGATGGGGTGCTAGATGCCCAGGAAAAGGTGTCAGGGGTTTTTGATGAAAAAATCAAGCATGTTGTAGATAGGATATATATTTCATCGAAGAAGTTGTTGCTTCGCGGAGGAATCTGTTTGGGGCTTCTGGTAGCCAGCTTAGCTTGTGGCGGCGGGTACTTGGGAAGTCAGCAATTTTACGAGCAGCGAATAGATTCAGAAGTTATGGGTTCAATCCGAGCCTGCACAAAAGCAGGAGGATCAGTACAAAATAGCGGGAACTCAATCAGGCTCGCCTGTTTTCCCCCTGATCGTAAAGGTTTTTTTCTAGAATAGAGTGCGAGTTTGAAGTCAATTAAGAGAAGCTGAGCCTGAATTGGCTCATAGATTATGCGTCATTCAGGGGCATACACCCATGAATGACGCATATATCAGAAACTCATTGGTACGAAAATCAGATTTTTATGATATTACAGAGTTTAAAGGTTTGTTTTTTGTTTTTTAAGCTGCTTATTTAACAGGTAAATTTATTCTTTGCCTGTCGCTTGCAGCACACTCGTGAGTCATATTGGGGGGCCAATTAACTTGACACCACCCCCAAACCGAAGCAATATTTATTTGCCATAATAAGAGAGTGTTGTGGGGCAAAATCTTGCTGCGCACACCTCGGGCGGATGCTGCACCTTGAGTATCCATAATAATGCTGATTTATGTGCCAAGTGTATTCATACTTGGTTGCATCGATAAAAAGATCTTCCGCAGAAATGTTCTGGCGTTGAAGCTTCTTTTTTATTCGCGAAGGGTATCCCTTCTTTATTTCCCAGCTATTGCGGCGCACTAAGGCGTCTTTTCTTGTTAAGCGCGTTTCCATGGCTTTATGGTGTTCGCGTATAACTTGGTGCTATATTTTTTGCACCCCAAAGAAGGTATTCCCATGGCAGACATTAAACTTACTCGCCCCGAAGCTGGACAATATGTTGTTATCCCCAGCACCCCAGATGCCCGCATGGTTCTTGATTTTTCAGCTGACCAAGTCAGCATAGATAGGCCCCAGGGGTCAGACAGTTTGTTTTTTCGTTTTGAAGACGGCTCAAGCATTGAGCTGCAGAATTTTTATGCGCAATACTCTAAGGAAGACATCCCCGCGTTTGAAATTGACGGACAGCTTATCGCTGGGGCTGATTTTTTTAATGCCTTTGGACCCGACCTCGTCCCCGCTGCAGGCCCTGCCGCCTCGGCTACGCGTGCTGCCAGATATGCTGACCTTACAAATTCCAACCTGCTAGATGGCGTGAGGCACCTTGACGGACTTGATGTCGCTCTTGATTTCGGCGGCAAAACTGAGCCCATCCTGGACACGTATGCCTCGCCATTTCTGCTTAGCAACTCTGCGCCTTCTCTTTCTACTGGGGGGGGCGTAATTAGCATGAGTGTCACGGAAGCGGGTGTGGGTAAGCCCCACATGGCTCCTTTAACTGGAAGCTTCACGGCTTCTGACCCTGATGGGGACAGCCTCACCGCGACTGTAACTATGGGGGGCACATCTGTTGCTATTAATGGCGTCACTCGGGTTGTTAACAACTATGGCACCTTAATTATTACTCCGGTAGGTAGCGGTTCGAATGTGACCTACCAATATTCTTACGAGGTAAACGACAATCCTGTTGATCCGTTGTTTAAGGCGACAGACTCCCGTACGGATGGCGCGGACAGTCTTGCCCAAGGTGAAAGCCATACAGAAGTTGTAACGATTACCCTGCGCGACAGTATGGGGCACGTTGTTACCCAATCTATTAATATTACTATCACCGGTTCAAACGACGCACCTGATATTCGTTCCTTTGATGATATGACTCTTAAGGAGGATGGACATTTTGCTGGCGTGCATGGCGTAAAAGACGCCACCAATGCCATAAATCCTGCTGAAAACTCTGCTACGGAAAATGGGGGCACGGACGGTGCACACCATTTGTTCAGCGCCGTGGGCACAATTACTGCGTATGACCCTGACCATGGGGCAGTGTTAACATACGGCATCAATACTGCGGGCTCTCTAAAAGATGCGAGCGGCCACGATAGCAATACTACATTTACCGTGGAGAGCTTTGCCGCGCCTGCCAATGGCGTGCCTTCGCCTACGTCGATCCAGGGCTGCGATACCCAGATCAAAACTGAGTACGGCACATTGTACCTCAATAGTTCCACAGGAAAGTATGAATTTGTGGTAGATTCTGACTCTTCAGCCACTAACAAGTTGGCAGAAGGGCAGACTGTAACGCTTTCGTTTATGCCCACGGTAACGGATGAACATGGCGCTGTTGATAATGATTTCAGTGTGATGCGTAATGATGGGACCCCTGGCGGTGGTGCCAATGGTATAAATATTACCATCATGGGCTCCAATGATGTGCCAGTCATTCAGAGTGCTGGGTGGACTGCGGGTAACGTGGTCACGGAAGACAGCAATGCTTATCTGATTAACGGCAAAGTTGTGGGTACGGATGTCGACGCTAATGAGACCAGCACGCTGCGATACGGTTTCTTTCATCCGGATGGTAGTGGAAGCGGCTCTGGCACATTGGAAAATACTCTGTATGTGGTTGCTTCTGGAACGGCATCTGATGGTAGCCCCCAGTATTCGCTGTCTACATCAGCTCCGGCAGACGGGAACTTTTATGGAAAGCTGGCCATCGACCAAAGCAGTGGTAACTATTCTTTCGAACTGAATAATGCCGCTTCTTGCGTGCAAGCATTGGATAATGACGTTGATAAGGGGAGTTCTCTCGGTGTCACTTTTCCCGTGGTTGTAAAGGATGATTTTGGTGCATACTCCACACAGAATGTTAGCTTGACTATCAATGGGGTTAATGATGCGCCTCAATTTCTGAGTACGGGTTCTGCCAGTTACGCTGTGACGGTCAAGGACGTGGGTGTTTATGCCGCTCATGATGCAACTGGTACTCTCAATGCGGCAGAGAATGATGCCACTTTGGATGGAGGCGTTGGCGACGGTCAGCACATGACTGAAGCTTCCGGCAAGATTGTTATTAATGATGTGGATAACGGTGACAATGCCCATACGGTTTGGGGTGTTACCACGGCCAGCGGTCAGGTTCAGGTAGGTGCACAAAGCACCGCCATGGGTGCTGGCAAAGCCACAACTACATTTTATGTCCTGGCTGATGATTCAGTCACAACTAAGTCTCCTAATGATAATAACTATTACGGAACTCTGACCGTCAAGGATGATGGTTCCTATACCTTTAAGGCCAATACTACCACTGACAGCCCGGTGGACAAGCTGGGTGAGACTGTCGACCATTCCTTTACAGTAAAATTGTATGCCAATGATGGACAGGTAACTAGTACCAGTGCTCTGAGCATTACCATTAAGGGTAGCAATGACGCTCCTTTCATCAAGGAATTGGCTGCGTGGGATAGTAAGCAGGATTCACTGGTGGAAGTAGGTGTGGGTGTTCCCGGGGTTAGCAAAATCACAGGCACATGGAGCGTAAGTGATTACGACGTCGACGATAAGATTCAATACCGACTTGTCAGTGTCGAAAACGGTGAGTCCAAACTGTATGAAGAGTTATACTTGGTTAAGGATGGTAAAAACGGCGTAATAGCTGTTTCTACGCCCGGCGTGGATGGTGATGCCAATTATTATGGCAAGGTGAGTATTTCTGATAGCAATGGGAAAGCCACATACGCGGTTGAGTTGTTTAATAATTCAAAAGCAGTGGAAGAGCTTCGCGGGGATGGGACTACAGATAAAGGATTCACATTTACTGTTGCTGCGCAAGATAAATTTGGTGCGTATCAGTTGCAGGAAGTTACTGGGGCAATTAAGGGTACGGATGATGCGCCGTCCATTGTCTACAGTAAGGTGCATCTGCGTGAAGATGGGGTGTGGAACAATAGTAATGATCAAACTATTCGTGATGGCAAAGATAATGGTGGTTTTTCCAGTGATAAATATCACCGTGATCCTGTCCACGGAACCCTCGTGGGCAGCGATATCGACAATGCTGCGGACGAGTTGCGCTACTACATAGATACAAAAAGTGCTAGCAATAACTTTTTGCTTGAGGGTAACTCCGGTATGTCTGTTGCCCTGTACAACGGATATGTCAAGGACGCTCAGGGGAAAGATGTTTGCAATTACACAGGGGAAAAACTGACTCTCAAGATTGACAGTATTATAGATACCCCTACCACCGATAATGCCCACGGTGAGCAAACCATTAAAACAAATTACGGCACTTTGGTTCTCGACAAGGTCACAGGGGCATATTCATTTACTTTGGGCGGGGCTGCCAATGCTTTAGCCAAAGGTGACACTTTTGATTTTCAGTTCAAGAGCGTAGTCACTGATCCTGCAGGAGCCATGGGTACGCACATTCTTGGTGTGACCATTGAAGGTGCTAACGATAAACCTGTGCTTGGGTTTGTTGATGAACACGGTAAGGCATTTTCCAGCGACAGCGACCTTGCCCATGGTGTTTTGGGCGTCACGGAAAGTGGGGTTGTCACATCCACGGAAACTGTAGCAGGTTATGTTCTCGGAACAGATCCCGACGCTAAAGCCTCGCTGAAGTATGGTCTTGCCACAGGCCATATGGATATAGACAGCATCGACGGGCGTAATGCCGCCTTTGCTCCGGCTAATGGGCAAGTTGGCATGGGCGATGGTATAACAACGGCCAAGGGCTCTTATGGTTCTCTCGTCATTACTGCTGACGGCAAATATACATATACGCTTGATTCGCGAGCTGATGTTCTTGATGATCACGATTCTCGCAGTGAAAATTTCACTATTTATGTGCGAGACGAATATGGCGCATGGGATGCAAAACAGGTTTCCATAACTGTTCATGGCGCTAACGATGCGCCTGTCATCCTCGACGCAACGCCTCTGGCCGTTACAGAAAGTGGTGTCACGGCAGTTTCCTCCAACAATAGTGATGGTAATAAGATTTTTGATGGTACCCTTTCAGCGAAAGGGCAGATTTCCGCTAAGGATGTGGATGTGAATGACAAGCTGACATATTCCGTCACATCTGCATCTGGTACAGGCACAACGGGGGAGATGGAAACCGTTGCGGACGTAACCGCAAATAATCCGCATGTGGTCGACTTAATCAGCTACAATATTGCCTATAAGGTGGCCACTGGCACACTGTATTTGAAAACAGACACTGGTCAGTTTCTTTTTGAATTGAATGATACTGCCGTAGAACACCTGAATCAGGGGGATTCGAGGGTTGTTGATTTTTCTTTCAGTGTGACTGATGGCTCCAAAGTGGTTGATAGCATTAACCCGATTAGAGTTTCCATAACTGGCACGAATGATAGGCCTACTCTCGATTTTGTTGATTCAAATGGGAAGTTGGTAGCCGATGGCGGCCGCCTTGAGGTGACGGAAGCAGGGTATAAGGTCGCAGGCAAGATGTCAGACTCTGGCTATGTAAGTGGCTCAGATAACGATGATAATGCCGGATTGAAATATGGACTTGTAGTCGGAAACGTAGCCGCTGGCGACGAATTAAACCAGCTGAGCAAGGCCTTCGGCGTAGATCCCGATACAAAGTTAGCGGGAATGGGGAATGGCGTAACAAAGGTCGATGGTTCCTATGGTTCCCTTATTATTGATAGTAAAGGCCAATATACATATACGCTCGATTCACGAGCTGACGCCCTTGACGATGGCGATTCACGCAGTGAGAGTTTCACCATCTATGTGCGAGACGAGCACGGTGCATGGGATACAAAACAGGTTTCAGTGGCCGTTCATGGCACAAACGATGCGCCTGTCATCATCAATGCAACGCCGCTGGCCGTTACAGAAAGTGGCGTCACGGCAGTTTCCTCCACAAATAGTAATGGTAACCAGATTTTTGATGGTACCCTTTCAGCGAAGGGGCAGATTTTTGCTAAGGATGTGGATGCACATGACGCGCTGACGTATTCCGTCACGTCTGCATCTGGTACAGGCGCAACGGGGGGGATGACAATCGTTGCGGACGTAACCGCAAATAATCCGCATGTCGTCGACTCAATCAGCTACAATATTGCCTATAAGGTGGCCACTGGCACACTGTATTTGAAAACAGACACTGGTCAGTATCTCTTTGAATTGAACGATACTGCCGTAGAACATCTGAAGCAGGGAGATTCAAGGGAAGTTGATTTTTCTTTCAGTGTGAGCGATGGGCCGACTAAGGTTGACAGCTCTAACCCGATTAAAGTTTCCATAACGGGCACGAACGACAGGCCATCTCTCGGGTTTGTCGATTCACATGGGAAATCAGTAGCCAATGGAGGTCTCCACGCTGTAACGGAATCGGGGTATAAAGTTGCAGGCATTGCCACTGCAACGGGTTATGTGAAGGGAGTCGATAGCGACGACGGTGCTGGGTTGACGTATGGGCTTGTTGCCGGAAGCGTCGCAGATAGAGATGAACTTAATCAGTTGGGAAAGGCCTTTAGCTCATCAACTGGTGCAGTGGGTATGGGTAGCGGGGTAGCCAAGGTCACAGGTACCTATGGAACGTTATCCATCACGAATACTGGTAAATATACATATAGACTGAACAACAATAAAAATAGTGCGGCTGACAAACTGGGGCTGGATAAGGATGGGAAAGCTCAGACTGCTGAAGACGATTTTACTATCTATGTTCGGGATGAGCACGGGGCATGGAGCACACAGCATGTTGCTGTAACTATAACGGGTAGCAACGACGCTCCAGTGCTGACTTCTGTAACTGCTAAGACCCTGATTGAAAGCGGATTTGTTAAGGGCGGGAACTCGGTATATTCGGGTCTTGATATTGTTAATGGGTCGCTTACCGTAACGGATGTCGACGTTGTTGATGCAGGAACGACACTAAAATTTGCTTTCAATGGAGTTAAAATTGGATCAGCCAGTATACCCTCTATGGTTGATTTAAAATCTAGTAATATTGGAGGGGTTGAATATAACGCAAGCTGTGCTGTTGATGCTGGCACGTTATATTTGGATACAAATACGGGTAAGTATGCATTTGTTCTTGATAATATTGCAAAATCAGTAAATAGCCTTAGTCTTAATGAAAAATTATCGATGCAATTCAGTATCACGGTTGCGGATGTGCATGGTGCTGTTTCCGTTCCCCAAAATATTACTATCAATATTACAGGCTCAAATGATAAACCTACACTGACTTTGTATGACTCATCGGCTGTTGCAGCTCATACAAGTATTAGTGCAAGCAGCTCAACCGTTGCTCATGATCAGCTTGAGATCAAGGATTCTGTCAACGGTATCGCTGGTGGTCCCAGTCAGTTGATTTACGATATGGGTACTGCCAAAGCTGATGATATTGATCACAACGCCAATGCATACTTCGGAGCGGTCAAGGGGCTTGTGTCAGAAGGCTCAGGAACGTTGAGTGCTTCTAAAATTTTAGCAACAGCATTTAATACGATAGAAAGAAACGGACTCAACAGTGGTACTTCTGAGCTTGTAGTTCAGGGGGAGCACGGCAAGTTGCATGTCTATGCAAATGGCAACTACTCTTATGAGATGGATGCTACGCAGGCGGATCATGGCGGCGTAATCAACAAGCTGACAGCCGATCAATATCTTGACGATTCCTTTACAATTTTAGTCAAGGATGAATACGGAGCATGGACTACCAAGCCCATTACCGTACGCATAGACGGCGTTAACGACGCCCCCTATCTGACAAATCTCGCTGATACCTCTGGCACGGTTAAAGAATCTGGTAATGGCTATGCCTCCTTAGCCACAGACAGTAAGGGAAATCAAGTTACTGTTTACCACGGCAATGAAGGGGTGTCAGGAACAGATGCTATCACGGGTAAATTTCATGTGGCGGATGATGATAGCTCCCTGCCCATCAATCCATTTTCACTAGATTCCACTGCTAACAACGTTGCGCTGAGTGGAGCGGATGCTACTTTTACGACCTCCTACGGTGTTTTTCATCTGAATATAGCCACTGGTGAGTATCGGTTTGATCTGAACAACTCTCTGGATGCCGTGCAGGCGCTGAAACAAGGGGATAGCAGAACGGTCACTATTCCTATTGCTGTTTCTGACGGCAACGGTGGGACTCTGAAGTTCGATTATACGCTTACGGTCCAGGGTACTAACGACAAACCTGCGCTTTCTCTTGGTACGGCATCTCTGGATGTCACGGACCAGACCATGGCTACAGCTTCTTCATCTGCTGGTAATGTCACGGTTAATGATCCGGATGATATTGTTACAGGGGACAGTAAAACCATAACGTATGGAATTGTGGATGCGAGTGTGTCCGATGATGCGTCAAGTACGCCTGCGACAAGTACATCCTGGCTAGGGAAATGGGGTACATTCAGTATTGATCCGAAAACGGGCCAGTATACGTACACTATCGCCCCCAATAATGCTGCTGTTATTTGTTTGGGAGAAAATGATAAGCCCCTCAGCGAGACCTTTAAAGTCGCTGTGGTGGACCAGTTTGGTGCTTTCAGCACCAAGGATGTCACTGTGTTCATTCATGGACATGATGATACCACATTCATCAGCTCGGGGCTGTTAGTTCCCAACGGCGCAGTGACAGATCCTGGTACCAAGTCTACCTCTCTTGCAGTTGCACAAGTATATGGTGATGAAGAATTTGGACATATAACGGTAAGTGGTAAGATTGGTGCTACAGACGCTGACTCTACTGATTTCGCAGCGCTAAAGACTGTATCTTCAAATGTTTTACAGTATCATATCGTAATAAATGGAAACGATTACAGTCTTAATGCGGTGGTCGACGGGAAACCTATCAGCATCAATATGCCCCATGGCACACTAGTGGTGAGTCTTAATCCCGAAGTGGATAAGGACGGTGCTTTATTCAAATATGACTACACCGTGAATACGAAGGACTCTGCTGTCGAAGCCCTTACCAGTAAGGATCCTGGCCTGACAGACGAATTCACGGTCAAGGTGATGCGGGGTACAGAAACTGAGGCCTCATCAACGGCAACCATAACTATACACGGCGTTAATGACAGGCCCACCATTGAGGTGACCTCCGCCAGCGACAGTAATAGTCCTGGTCTGGTTACAGAAGATACCCTCTTGGCCATAGGTAAGGTTGTGCCCACAGACCCGGATAATGATCACGGGGGGGCTTTTACCTTCTCTCTGGTAACAGCCAAGAATGGTGTGGACGCAACGAAGCTCAATGACGCTATTGCTAATGAAAATCCAGCACAAGCACACCTTGACTCTTTTTTTAACCTTGGCAGCGGTGACATGGTGGCCAAGGGTACCTACGGCTATCTGGTCATCAACCAAACCGGCGATTATGAATATCATCGTTATCCCACAAATTCTTCAGACTATAAAAATCTGAACTATCTCAATACGGGCGAGTCCGTAAATGATACCTTCTATGTTCGTGTTCGAGACGAGCAAGGGGCATATTCGCAGATCAAGCCTGTAACCGTGACTCTTAACGGCACGAATGATAAGGGCAGCCTTGAAAATGCCAATCAGAGCGTAACAGAGTTGGGTGTCGTGCAGGGCAGTGCTTTCCATAGTAACGAACTGTCCTTTACTGACGCCAAAGATGCCAACGGTAACATCATCTACCTTGGTGCCAATAATTCCAACACGGCGGTTATTAAAGCTGAGTATGGTGGAAAGCTCTCGGTGCACGATGATGATAACACTGGGTATACCAAGTTTACGCCCATTGGTGATTTGACCATAAAAGATGAGCATGGTTCTGTGCTTGCTACGTTCTCCGGTATTACAGTCGGCAAGAATACGCTTAAGGGCTATGGGGACCTGACTTTAGATGCTGATGGAAATTACAGTTTTAAGCCCGATCAAAGCTCGCTGAACTATCTCAACGTGAGCAATACCCTCACGCTCAGCCTTGGGGTAGAATCGACCTCGTCTTCTACGAAGCTGGGATCAATGGACACAATTCAGCAGGAAAAAGTCTCTGGTAATTTGAGTATTGCCATCCACGGAACTAATGACGCGCCTGTGGTGGCTATCAATGCAAGTGGATTGGACAAAAATGACTTTACTACGTTGTCTGATGGCAAAACCGCCATTCAATATCTGACTACCCACCAAGAGCTTGCCTCGAGTTTTTTACAGCACGCATCTGATGACATGCAGAGTGACTTCGCCAAATGGCTGGGAGCGTTTGTGCCTTCTTGGGGTAAATCTGATGCCAAGTGGCAAGCAGTGTGGGATAATCTTGAAAAGAAAGTTATTGATAGTCTTGTAAAGTCGGACAAACTGGATGACTTTCTTTCTGATTTAAACCAGGCCAATGCGGTAAAAAATTACCTGCATGACAAGGTGGACGATAATATTCTTGTGGATACCGAGGTTGCCAAACGTGATGGCACTGTGGAGGGCCTCAAAGTTACGGGTAGTCTGAACAAGGCTTCCATTGTGACAGCTGTAGATAATGCCCAGGCGAACCTGACTTTTTTTGCTGTTGATGACAAAGATTCCACGGATAATGTGGTAAAGGGCTCATTGGTACAGCATATTCAAGGGCAATATGGAACCCTGGTGTTGCAGGCCGATGGTAATTACACTTACATGTTGAATCGAGAAAGTTCTGCTTATCAATCGCTGGAGAAAGACGCCCAGGAAAGTTTTAATATTTATGTGAAAGATCCTGGCTGCGCAGTGGCAGAAAAGTCGATTAATCTCATTGTTAATGTGGCCCCTGAGACTGGCTCTGGCAGTGGTAGCAGTGGTGCTGGTAAGGTTATGGCCATCATCGATAATGCTACGGCTGCAGTTATAGAAGACAAAATTACATACGTTGAGGGATTAGTAAGAAAAGATTTTCCAAGTAATACCAAGTATGATGACAGTCTGTACCTCGTAGATAAATCAGACAATAGTCATCATACGACCATTTCAGACAGCTATGGTACGATTACATTGCTGCCTGATGGTTCATACACCTATATTCTTAACAATGATAACCCTATGGTGCAGCGTCTGGCTTCAGGCGAAACAATGACGACACAGTATACTGTGGCAAACGCCTCGGCACAGAAGAGTACTATCACCGTCACTATTACCGGCACCAACGATGCCCCTTATGTGCTGAGCGAAGTGAAAGCCTCGGATCTTTATCAGGATGCAAAAGGCGATTGGCATGTAGGAGGCATTGGAGGTGAAAAGACTTCTTCTGTAGCTGGAAGCTTCACTGTGAAGGATATTGATAACGGGGATATGGGTACGTTGGCCTTTGCAGATAAGGATGGGAAGCTTTCTGTTAGCAATGAAATCAAGGGCGCACACGGAACGTACACGCTTACTTCTCAGGTCGATGGGAAGTTTGAGTATAGCTACACGCCTAATGACGGAGACTATGTTGGCAAAGCCACCGACTCGGTTGATGTTTACATTAGTGACCAGCATGGCGGCCTTGTAAAACACACTCTGTCCGTAACGCTAGGAGCAGAGAACAATGCGCCCGACCTAACTGTGGAAGACCTCACGGTTAATGAAGATAGTAGGGCACTTGCCGGAGTGACGATTAAGGCCACCGGTGCGGCCAATGGTAGTGAGAAAGAAATTGTTTTAAGCGGAAGCAATACGCTGACCTATGCGGTAGAACACAGCGGTGCAACCAGTGCAGATGGGATAGATCTTGCAACCGTGCCCACTAATGGATTGCCAGGTATTGCGCAGGGGCAATATGGTACGCTGCTGCTTAACAACGATACGCACAAATACGAATATCGCCTCAATAATGACTCAATCAAAGTCCAGCAGTTGGGCGAGGGACAGATAGCCCACGACAAGTTCACAGTTACAGTGACTGATGCCGATGGTCTTACGAGCAGTAAAGTCGTTGATGTGACCATTAATGGGACCAATGATGTGCCCAGTCTGAGCTTGCACTCCTATCATGATTCAGCGAGTTCTACAGGAACTGGTGCATCGTTGTATATTATGGGCAATGAAAATAATATAACTGTGCATGGAACGGCGATTGGATTGGATGAAGATGCAAATGACACCGGAAAATTGACATACTCCGTTGTTGCCAAAGATTCTTCGTGGGAAGGTAAAACAGGATTTGTGCTTGATAGCGGTCAGTTACGACTTTCCCAAGGTGGTGAAACGTCCAGTTCTCTTACGAAACAGGACGTCTTCATAGTGGAAGATTCGTCTGGAAAATGGGAACTTTGGGATGGAAAGATTACCGATGCGAAAATTATTCATCTGGGGAAATTCAGCCTTGAATCGACGAAGGATGGTAATGCTGACTATACGTTTACTGGTGACAAGGACGGTATTGCTGACTATACGTTTACTGGTGACAAGGACGGTATTGCCCATTTAGGACAAGGGGAATCATTTACTGTTAATGCAGAAGTATCTGTTAGCGATGGTCATGCAGATGGGAACGCAAGTCTTCCGCTGCAAATTACCGTAACTGGGACTAATGATGCTCCAAAGATTAGCAATCTCGAATCGAAAATAATTATTGATAATGGGACTGATATTCAGGAAATTAGCGATGTAAAATATATTTCCAGTGTGGCATCAGATATAGATGGTGACAAGCTAACGTATTACATAATGTCGGGTGAAAAATTTGTCACCACTCTTGACAACGAGCATGGTTCTTTAACACTTGACCAATCCACAGGCGCCTATGTCTTCACTATGCATAAGGATTACCAGGCAGACTTCAAGGAGTTGGGCGAGTCGGAGAGTGTCACAGATACATTTAGGGTTGTGGCCGTTGATTCGTACGGGATCGAGTCTCAACCCAAGGATCTGAATATTATCCTTCAAGGTCGTAACGATGCACCTATAGTTGATAGCTACACTGCCAGTTTAAATGTAACCGCTCATGCTGGGGTCTCTCAAAGCGGTTATATTGTTGCGCGCGATGTTGATGTTAACGACAAGCTTGGCTATACGGCTCTGCTTGGCGAACCAACGAATGGCAGTGCAGAGAGTTGGAGCAACACTGTTCAAGGCCAATATGGCTCTTTGGCTATTGATGTAAAAACGGGCGCCTATTCATATGCGGTGGATAGCAGGGCAGCCTCTCTTGGCTTGGATAATAATGGCAATGCAGTAACAGCAACAGAACATTTTACAGTTCGCGTTAGTGATGAGCACAATGGTACTGTGGATCAAGCCGTTACTGTGACAGTGACTGGCGTCAATGATGCGCCCACTATTAATAGTCCCACTGCCACTTTAAATGTAGCCGCCCAACCTGGGACTTCTTTAGGCGATTATGTTGTTGCTAACGATGCTGATACAGCTGATACTCTTAGTTACGCTGTCCTGCTTGGCGAACCAACGAATGGCAGTGCAGAGAGTTGGAGCAACACTGTTCAAGGCCAATATGGCTCTTTGGCTATTGATGCAAAAACGGGCTACTATTCATATGCTGTGGATAGCAGGGCAGCCTCTCTTGGCTTGGATAATAATGGCAATGCAGTAACAGCAACAGAATATTTTACAGTTCGTGTTAGTGATGGGCACAATGGTACTGTGGATCAAGCCGTTACTGTGACAGTGACTGGCGTCAATGATGCGCCCCAAAATCTAACAGTAGCGCCGCAGACGGATAATTCAGGAACTTTGCAAGCCACCGATGTGGATGCCGGAGACAGCTTACACTATGTCATAGTGCAGGGAGATGGGGCGGTTACCACGAATGCAGTTGACGGAAATTATGGACACCTTGACGTTAATAGTAGCACTGGAAAATTCACCTATACGGCACACCACGATAGCGATGCCTACAAGGCTTTGGCAGGTGGAGTTGATGCCGCAGATTCATTCAAAGTTGAGGCAGTCGACAGTGCAGGTGCTCATTCCAATGTCCAGGAATTGACCTTCCATGTCACAGGTGACAACCATGCACCTGTGACTGTGGCATCTAATGCCGAGCTGACTGTGGCAGCAGATATAGTCCCCGGTTCCCACCTGTCTGTAGCTGGAGACCTTGCGGCTGCACATGATGCGGACAATGATGTTCTTACATATAGCATTACCGGGCATAATAGCACAGAGGCCTTTACTTCCGGTACCACGGATAGCCATACTACTATTTTGGGGGAATTCGGCTCGCGGAGTTTCGACACGCACAACAGCCAAGACAGTCTGTACCACTACACATATACGCTGGATAGCAGCGAAGATGGGTTGCTCAGGCTGGCGGCAGCCCACGCTGACGGCCCAGCTCTGACAGATTCTTTCAGCTATTCTGTAAATGATGGGCACGGCGGTGTGACTACGAGCTCCCTTGTAGTGAGTCTTAACCATGATTCTTCGGCCAACGCCAACAGCAGTATTGGCGATTCAGATGCCATTTCCGCTCATCTGCTCTTTGGTACTGACGCTGACGATAAGTTATTGGGAGGTGCTAGCAACGATTTCTTGTCTGGCGGAGAAGGTGATGACACACTTTACGGAGGGGAAGGGCACGACTATCTTTTTGGTGGTTCAGGGGGGGACACGTTGGACGGTGGACTTCGCAATGACCATCTATACGGCGGCACTGGCAACGACCACCTTGACGGCGGAGCCGGAAATGATTTCCTAGACGGTGGTACGGGCACCAATATTTTAGCTGGGGGAGATGGTAACGATATTTTGGTTCACCATGATGGCGATGTCATAAGTGGTGGCTCTGGCATTGACGTGCTATTAACTGATAATCCCGAAGACGACTTGTCAAAGCTGCTGGATTCCAGCTCGGATCATTCTGTTGAGGTCGCCATCAAAGCTACTGATGCCGATCCCGCTCACAGCCCCCTGAGTCTTACGGATAGCACTAAGCTGGCCGCTGTTGGAATTAGTATTGATGGAACCGCCATGACGTTTTCCGAGAAGTGGGCACCAGCGGCGGATGCCAGTTCATCAGGAAATGCTTTTAACAACGCCAATGATCATCTTGCCTTGAGCACAAACCTTGTTGCGGACACTCCTGACTCGAGTTCTTCAACTGAAGTTGCTAAATTTATACTGAACAATAGTTAGGTTGGAAGAAAATCGGGCAGCATCCAGCGATGGATGCTGCCCGATAGTGGCAGGGGGCGGGTTCAACTTGCTTGTTTTTTTTTACTATTTTTTAAGTGTCGCGGTTTCAAGTTCAAAGTGCAACACCCAGTCCTTGGGTATTGGCGTCTTCTAAAAAAACTTCATAGGGTGTCTTAAACCCAAGGCATTTTCTAGGCCGCCAGTTCAAGCGGCACATTGCCGCTA
>Ga0268360_1001847_pt1 | contig 19241 bp, 12 predicted proteins | sample BioMet11_FD_192465 | JGI IMG/M metagenome (GOLD analysis project Ga0268360, IMG submission 192465) | Sewage microbial communities from Oakland, California, United States - Biofuel 11 (Illumina Assembly) | ecosystem: Engineered > Wastewater > Sewage > Unclassified | place: USA: California... | reverse complement strand
CCTGTTCATGAGGTGACAATTAAAAATTCTTATTATCTTGGTAAATATCCGGTTATTCAGAAACAATGGGAAAAGATTATGGGAAATAATCCTTCAAGCTTCAAGGATGAAGATTGCCCTGTTGAGATGGTCTCGTGGGATGACGTTCAAGAATTTGTTAAAAGAATCAATGAAAAGGAAGGTGCTGATAAATATCGTCTACCATCAGAAGCTGAGTGGGAATATGCCTGCAGAGCAGGTACACAAACAAGATATTCTTTTGGTAGCGATGAGTCAAAGCTTGATGAATACTCGTGGTATATTGATAATTCAGATTATAAAACTCATCCTTTTGGGCAGAAGAAACCTAATGACTGGGGTCTTTATGATATGCATGGAAATGTCTTGGAATGGGTACAAGATAAATGGCATGAAAACTACAAAAATGCTCCTTCCGATGGTAGTGCCTGGGAAGATGGAAAAGATGACTCCTTTCGGGCAAATCGCGGAGGCGGTTGGGGAGATAATGTCGGAAACTGCCGTTCAGCAAGCCGTGACGGTTACTACCCTGGGGGCAGCAACTTCGGGTTGGGCTTTCGCCTTTTGAGAAAATTGTAATCTTCTTTCCCTTTACCCCTTTACAACTTACGCCCAAACTACTATTATTTGATTCTTAAGGTGAATCATCGAAGGCTCGAAGCGTGCGAAGCCGCCGAGCCTGAGTGCTGAGCCGCTTCACTTTATCTAATTTCACTAAATTCTTCAGTAATGCTTATACCAAAAGCCTCTATTATATCCACTTCATGAAACAGGATATGTCAAGCGCCGACGTTGCTGCAGTTGTAGCTGAGCTGTCAGCAGGTCCCAAATCCATTATTGATGCGAAGATCGGGAAGATCTATCAGCCCACGAATGAGGAAATTCGCATCAATCTTTACGTTTTTCACCAGGGCAGGGACAACCTGGTTATTGAGGCCGGGAAGCGCATTCATCTAAGCAAATACCTCAGGGCAAGCCCGACGCTTCCCCAGGCTTTTCCGATGCTGCTTAGAAAATACCTGATGGGAGGCAGGATTACATCTGTTGAGCAGCATGACTTTGACAGGATCGTGAAAATCGGTATCGAAAGAGCTGGAGTCCACAGTACTCTTATTGTAGAACTTTTCGCCCCAGGGAACATACTTATTGTTGATTCGGAAAACAGGATTATTCTGCCTATGAATCCTGTAACCATGAAGGATAGGCGGCTCAGGAGTGGAGAAATTTACGAACTGCCTGAGGCACAGATAAGTCCTCTGAAGGTTAAGGTTTCTGACCTTATGAAGGAGTTTTCCACGTCTTCGGCTGATATCGTCAGGACGGTTGCCACAAGGTTCAATCTGGGAGGAGTTCTGGCAGAAGAAGTCTGTGCCAGGGCAGGAATTGACAAAGCGAAGCCTTCAAAGGAAGCAACTGAAGAAGATGCATCCAGGCTCTGCAATGCAATGCACGATCTCTTTTCTCCGCTTTTGAGGGTAGGAACCGGAGACAAAGGACTCGAAGAAGCTGAACCCAAGGCTGAACTTAAATCAGAGATCGAGTCTAAGCCAGAAACTGAACTTAAATCAGAAATCGAGTCTAAACCAGAAACCGAACTTAAACCCGAAACTGAACTTAAACCCGAAGCCGGGATTGAAGGCGAGGCTGAGATTGAAGGCGAGGCTCCCAAGCTCAAGCCTCAGCATGTGAAAAAGGAAATCAACGGAAAGCTGGAAACTTTCGATGTGCTTCCTTTTGACCTTATCCGCTATTCCGGATTTGAAAAAGAGTATTTTGATTCTTTTAACACGGCACTTGATGAATTTTTTGGAAAAAAGGCGCTTGAGCAGGTCGAAGAGGTAAAGGCAGCTCAGAAAAAGGAAAAAACCCTTGGCGTTTATGAACGGCGGCTTCTTCAGCAGGAAGGGAGCCTTACAAAGTTCGAAAAAGAAATCGAGAAAAATAATACCCTTGCCGAGACAGTCTATGCAAATTACCAGGGCATCGAAGAGCTTCTTTCTGTGCTTAACGGTGCAAGGTCAAAGGGGTATTCCTGGGACGAGATCCGCTCCATACTGAAACAGGCTAAAAAGACCTTACCTGCCGCTCAGAAAATCACAAATATTGACCCAAGAACAGGGACTGTAACTGTGAACCTTGACGGGAAGATTATTGGTCTTGACATCCGCAAGACAGTGCCGCAGAATGCCCAGGAGTATTATGAAAAGGTCAAGAAATTTAGCAAGAAAAAAGACGGAGCTCTCAAAGCTATCGAAGATACCAGGAAGGCGATGGAGAAAAAGGCCGTGGCAAAGGCTGCAAAGGCAGGACGGAAGCTCCAGGCGTCCAGGAAAAAGCACTGGTATGACAGGTTCAGATGGTTTGTGTCCTCGGATGGCTTCTTTGTTGTTGGAGGCAGGGATGCAGATACCAATGAAGATATTTTTAAGAAATACCTGGAAAAGAGAGACCTTGTCTTCCATACCCAGACTCCGGGCGCTCCTCTCACAGTTATCAAGACCGGCGGGGAAGAGGTTCCCGAATCTACCTTACAGGAAGCGGCACAGTTTGCTGTTTCTTATTCCAGCCTCTGGAAAGCAGGGCATTTCAGTGGAGATTGCTACTGGGTTAAAGCCGAGCAGGTCAGTAAAACTCCAGAATCAGGAGAATATGTGAAAAAAGGAGCTTTTATCATCCGTGGGGAGCGCAATTACTTTAAGGACATTCCTCTCGGCGTTGCAGTCGGGCTTGAACTCAAAGGCGAGACGAGGGTTATAGGCGGACCTGTTTCTGCTGTCAGGAAACATGGGGATTATATCCTCGAAATTGTCCCTGGGGCTTTTAACCAGAACGACATCTCTAAAAAGATCTACAGGATTTATGCCGACGAACTCAATGATCCCCGTTTTGTGAAGCAGATTGCCTCTCCTGACCAGATCGCTATGATGGTCCCGCCCGGAGAATCGGACTTAAAGAGCCAGAAGCCGAAAAGGAAGGGAGAACGGATCGAGGGGGAAGGCGAGGAACATGAGGATCCAGAAGTCGAGGACGGACCTGAAGAAAACGAAGAAGAACTTGAAAAGGAATTCGGAAAAAACTTCGGACAGGAAACTGAAGACGAATCCAGGGAAAAACTCGCCAACGAAGACACAGAAACGAAAACCGGGGAAGGAATGGAAGAGGAAATTGAAATGCACGGAGTGAAAAAGGCATGAGAGTTACAAACCGTTCCCTTAAGGGAAGGGAAGGGGAGATTGCAGTAACAGCCGAAACCCTCGATGACCTCTGGCACCTAAAATATATAATCGAAAAGGGGGACCTGGTCTTTGCGGTTACCAAACGGAAAGCCGATTCGGCGAGTGACAAAATCCGCCCTGAAAAGGTTGAGAAGGTAAAGGTCAGGCTTGGTATCAGGATTGACGATATCGAGTTTCACAAGTTTGCGAACCGTCTCAGGGTTCATGGAATGATAGAGCGTGGAATGGATGTGGGTTCTTATCATACTCTCAATGTCGAGATCGGAACCAATCTTTCTATCATCAAGGAACACTGGAAGAATGACCAGCTCCAGCGTATCCAGGATGCTGAAGAAGCTTCGAAGCGCCCTAAAGTCGTTATAGTGGCGATAGAAGAAGGTGATGCCGATATTGGCTTTGTGCATCACTACGGAATAGAGATCTATTCTCATATCCGGCAGTCCTCTGGTAAGCGAGAAACTGGCTTAAGGAACGAGTTTTTCAGAGAAGTTGTAGAACAGCTAAGACATGCCGTTCCAGAGGAAGCATCAATAGTTATTGCCGGGCCCGGGTTTACTAAAGAGGATTTCATAAAATATTTCCAGGAAACCGAACCTGCTATGGCCTCAAAAGCCCTGATTGAAGATACTTCCATGATAGGAATGTCCGGCTTTCAGGAAGTTCTGCGCAGAGGTGCAGTTGACCGTATTATGCAGGAATCCCGTATAGCTCGTGAATCCGCTCTGATGGAAGACCTTATCCGTGAGATCTCAATGGACGGCAAAGCTGCCTACGGCCTTGCCGATGTTAAGAACGCCCTTAACTACGGAGCTGTCGAAACTCTGCTTGTTGCCGATGAAACCCTCCGGGAAGGGCGGGAAAAAGGAGAGGATATCGATAAGCTCCTAATGGAAGTTGAACAGTCTCAGGGAAAGGTTATTGTTTTCAGTACAGACTTTGAGCCCGGAGAAAAGCTTCATAAACTTGGAGGAATCGCAGCTCTGCTTCGTTTCAAGGTGACAGGTTGATTTTCGGTCAAGACTTTTTGTAAAAGGGTTGCAGCTCTGCTTCGTTTCAAGGTGACAGGTTAAGTTAATCAAACGAGCTATCTAGTGTTATGGCAATTTAATTATTGAGCATGGTATTTGATAGCCTCTCTTCAATAAATCGCGATTTAGAGTTAATATGTGTCCAATAACTAAATTTTCAAGACTCGTTTTAATTATTACATTCTTTTGACCCAGTGCTCTCATCGTTTTTTTCATGTTTATAAGAGCCCTGAATTTCTCCAACTACTGTTGAACCTATAAAATTTCCAGCCCCTGTAGATCTGACAAAATCTTAATACAATGTTATTTATAACATTACTAGGAAATAGGATTCCGTATTCCTTTAAAGGTTGTTAAATAAACCTGTTATAGAGGAGAATTAGTTGATTTATAAAACGGCAGAGAAGAAGCTTTCAAAACAAATTTCACACGGATCTTTGTTTGAGAGTGGCATCTTTTAACTTCTGACGAAATTTGTGGAAAATTTGAGGGCTATTCGTACAACACCAATCTACGAGTTCATCCCAAAAACGCGTTTCTTCTCAAATATTTTAGAACTAATTTCTGTGACAAGAAACTCAATTGATAGTTTACAAGCCTCATTGCCAAGGGCTGCGTTTGAGATTAAGAAAAATCAATTTAGAGTTTCGAAATGAATTAATTAGTAAAATTTATCAACTACTTAGATTTATTTGTTGTTACTTTTTAAAAAATAAATATTACCAATACTGATATTATCGTGTATATTATGTTAAAACATATGATAACAAATAAAGAAGAGTGATAATTTCTTATGAGACCCCACGTTCAGAGGACTTTGATTTCCCTGCTTGCTCCGATTACGATTTGTTTGTTGATTGTTCCCGCAGGTTTTGCAGCTCAAGCTCCAGTTATCTCTGGTATTCCCCTCGACACAAACGAAACCTTATCAGATGGATTCTGCTGGAATGCGACCACTTTTGGCGGCTTTAATTATCCTGTAAACCAGCACAAAAACTTTGTAGCTTCTGAAAACTGGTCTGGTGAACGCCTTCAGTATGTAGAAAAAGACGGCAAAGATGAACTTGGAAAAAGCCATCCTGGAAACCATGTAATAGGTGAAGGAGAACTTGTTTATACTACCCGTCCTTTCTCTTCAAAATACAAGGTTGTTTCCGAGCTTGATCTTGACGCCAAAACAACTCCTAAAGAGCTTAGTGGGATGTTCTACTACAAACTCGCCTGGTTTGGAAAACCGTATATTACCGTCGGAGGCGACTCCACCCGGCTTACAAACCTTGTAATAGACCAGAAATCTGGCGATAAAGAAACATTAAAGGCTGGAGATTCCTGGGATCTCGGGAGTAATTATTCTCTGGTAGTTAACCAGGTTGATGTTGATGGCGAAAAAGTATGGTTTGAACTAGATAAAAACGGGGAAGAAATTGAGTCAGGAATTGTAAACACAAGTGGAAATGTTTCTGATAAAACCTTTACTGCAACTGCGGATTTCGGAGATAAGAAAGACCAGCTCTACTTTACAACCTATGTAGATTCCGTATTCACAAGTGCTACTGATTCTTTTGCAGTCTTTAAGTATACCTGGCTCATCGATAAAGATAAAGTGATGCTCATTGAGAATGGGGACGAATATCAGGGCTTTGAGGTAAAAGAAGCTTCTGAAAACGAAATCGTCCTTACGAATTCAAATTCTATCACTTTGAACCTTGACAAAGATAAAAAGAACTACTTTACCGATTCCTGGTATTTCCAGACCTCAGATGAAGGAAAGGGAAGCACTTCTCCGGAAGGGTATGTTATCTATCCGGCAAAAGAGCTTAACAGCTCTGGAAATTATACCTTGAGAGGCTTGCCTTTTGACACTAATGAAACCTCATCTGATGGTTTTATCTGGAATGCGGCCACTTTCAGCGGCTTTAACTATCCTGTAAATAAACATAAGAATTTTGTAGCTTCTGAAAACTGGTGGGGTGAACACCTTCAGTATGTAGAAAAAGACGGTCAGGATGAACTTGGAAAAGATCATCCTGGAAACCATGTAATAGGTGAAGGAGAACTTGTGTATACTACCCATCCTTTCTCTTCAAAATACGGAGTTGTTTCCGAGCTCGATCTTGACGCCAATACAACTCCTAAGGAGCTTGGTGGGATGTCCTATTATAAGCTCCCCTGGTTTGGAAAACCGTATATTGCCGTAGGAAGCGACTCCACCCAGCTTGCAACCCTTGCAATGGACCAGAAATCTGACGATAAAAAAACATTAAAGGCTGGAGATTCCTGGGATCTCGGGAGTAATTATTCTCTGGTAGTTAACCAGGTTGATGTTGATGGCGAAAAGGTATGGTTTGAACTAGATAAAAACGGGGAAGAAATTGAGTCAGGAATTGTAAACACAAGTGGAAATGTTTCTGATAAAACCTTTACTGCAACTGCGGATTTCGGGGATAAGAAAGACCAGCTCTACTTTGTAACCTATGTAGATAAGATATTCACAAGTGCTACTGATTCCTTTGCAGTCTTTAAGTATACCTGGCTCATCGATAAGGATAAAGTTATGCTCATTGAAAACGGGGACGAATATCAGGGTTTTGAGGTAAAAGAAGCTTCTGAAAATGAAATAGTCCTCACAAATTCAAATTCTATCACTTTGACCCTTGATAAAGATAAAAAGAAATACTTTACCGATTCCTGGTATTTCCAGACCTCGGATGAAGGAAAGGGAAGCACTTCTCCGGAAGGGTATGTTATCTATCCAGCAACCGATGTTACTGTAGAGGATAACGCTTCTTCAGGTGTCAATAATTCTGAAAATATCTCGAATGAATCTCTTTCGAATGAATCTGCACCCTCTACATCCTCTGCTTCTCTTCTCGAGAGTAAGGCTGACGATTTGAAAGATGTTAACAGCAGCAGTCCTGAGGAAAAATACGGAATGGAAACTTCCGCAAAAGCTCCTGGTTTTGAGGTGCTTGCAGGATTTTTCGGAATAACTCTTTGTCAGTACTTCATGAAAAGAAGGGATTAAGAGATTTATCTCAAAAATTGAGGATTAAAAAAGAGTAGTCTTTTTAAGTTCTCTTCCTTTTTCTCTTCCTTTTTCTTGTCCTTTTTTTCTTCCTTTTTTTCAGTTCGTTTTCTTTTACATATTTAGCCTTACTACTTCTGATTCCTTTCAATTGAGTCCTTTCAATTGATTCCTGTTAACTGATCCCTATTAATTGATACCTGGAAGATCTCTATTCACCGATCTGTTGACTGGTTCTTTGTTATATCAGGAGAAGAGCGATGAACCCGCTTAGAAAGATTCCGTCAAAGGTTCCTGCCCCTCCTATGCTGGCAACCGGAGCTCCAAGATTCTTAATTTTTCCCAGGTTAAGAAGATCGGCCCCAATAAGGGTTCCGAGTACTCCTCCTGTATAAGCAATGACAACGCGGCACTGGTCAATTGGACAACCCGGGATATGAATTATCGAGGTTAGCAAAATCGCAGCTAGGGCAGCTGCAAGGGGCGGGACCAGCGCCGGGGTTGCAATACCTATGCCGCGGATCGGCTTTGCTACGGAATGAGTTATGATTGTAACTATTAAGATGCCGGTTCCTGCAAGCAGGAGAGACGAAGGGAATTTCATAAGAAGGTAAGCTGAAATTAGAATCGGAATAACTGCTCCTCCTACATTCACAGCAATTGTCGTTTCATTTCTTATCACACGCCGAAATGGAACTCTGTAAGATACGCCAAAAACACGGACATATGTATCTCTAACTACCGGAGCATCGGATCTGAGGGTTGCCAGAGGGATATTGATACCGCTTCCGAAGAGGGACAGTAACATGATAAGGAGCGCATCCTCTATAGAGAAGCCGATCTTCGTAAAGGTGGAAACAATTATTCCAAAAAAAAGAGAACTAAGCCCGAAAATCAGAATAAAGATCAGAAGCAGAAGGAATGTAAGGCTAAAAGGAATGTAAAAAAGTTGTCTTCTCATGAAAATGCTCCACTTTCTTTATTTCCCCGATATTTAAACATATACTCCTTTTATTTTCCCGTATATTTATACTCTCTTTATTTTCCCGTATATTTAGATATATACTTTCTTTATTTTCCCACATATTTAGAAATACACTTTCTTTATTTTCCCGTATATTTAGATATATAATTTCTTTATTTCCCCGAATATTTAGAAATACACTTTCTTTATTTGAGCCTATGTTCTGCCCTTCTTCTTACAAGTTCTGCTGAAAGCCTTTGCTCTTAAAAAGTTAGCAACTCAACACTCAGGGATGTAACTAAAAATGTTTAATCCTGTGTAAAAAAAGTTCTGATTTTCAGGATTAGATGTATCTTACCGCAGGCTTCAGGCATTCCATGCAAATTATTTCTTTCGCGTCTTTATATACCCTTATAATCCCGCCCGACTCGGATACCGTAACTGCAATCGCAACCGTATCTCTGCTGATTGCGGCTGCCGAAACGTGTCTACCTCCCAGTCCTTTATCAATATCCACATTTTTTGCATCAACGTCAAGGTAGCGTCCTGCAGCCTGGATTATTCCGTTTTCATCTACAACAAAAACCCCGTCAAGTTGGGAAAATTCCTTTATAGATTCCCAGTTTCTCTTGTCAAGGACATTCCGGTAAGTTTCATCGTGACCTGCGTAAGGATTCAGTATTAACTGGTGAGAGCGTTTCAGAACCTCTTCGGAATCGCCTATTATGAAGGCAGCTCCTATTTTTTTGCCTTCCCTGCCTGTAAGGACAATATCAAAAGAGATTTTCATGATTGCGCTCATCACTTCCGGCTTTATCCTTTCCTGACATTCCTTCATAGCTTTTATAAGGGGATTTTCATCGAGGTTATGTACAATAATCGAACTGGAGCTGCGGGTTTCGATCACGCCTACAATAATTCCGTCTTCCAGTTTTCCAAGCACGTATTCTATGGCGGCGGCTTGCTGAAGGTGATCAGAGTTACCTGCAGCCTCGCGGTTTATCTGGTCACCGAGTTCCTTTACAGGATTTTTTCCATCCTTCCCAGTGGAGACAAGGTGGTCTATTATGCTTTTAGGACGCATGGAGATGTAGTAGACCGGAATTCCCCCAGTTTCGATCCCTTCAAAACTCAACTCTCCGGAAACCATAATTGCGGCAGCATCAAGTTCTCTGGAAATCTGGGCTGCCGTCTCTGCAATTATACGTGCTCTATTCATATGATCCACCGCTTTTTCTTTTTGCAGCAACCGATTTGAGGCTCCACTTTTTATTTTTAGAGTTATTATTTTTTTTGAACTAACATTATTTTCTTAAATCAAGGTTATTATTTTTTAACTTAGCGTTTTTCGCCGGACTAAAATTCTATACTGCAGGTTAACATTGAGACCAACTTAATAAATACTTAAGCTTATTTCTTTCTCTGTACTTATCTCTTGTATATTATAATTGCCCTGTAATCCCTTTGACCTGTCCTTTTATTCCTGTCCTTTTATTCCTGTCCTTTTATTCCTGTCCTTTTATTCCTGTCCTTTTATTCCTGTCCTTTTATTCCTGTCCTTTTATTCCTGTCCTTTTGCACTATTGTCTTTTTCATATTTTTTTAAAATATTTTGTGGAGGGTTTACAATTCTTTCAAAAAAGAGATCTAAACTCAGTTTTTCCAGACGAAAATTAACAGGAAGATTTTTCTGGTTCGCTTTTCAATTAAGATTGGTGAATGCTTTGATCAGGACATTTATAGCAGTGGAATTAGATCCCAGTTTTACGGAGAAGATTCGAGAGCTTCAGGCCAGATTTTCTGGTTTTGATTTGAAGTTTGTTGATCCTGAGCTTGTTCACATAACTCTGAAGTTCCTGGGAAACGTGGACGAATCAAGAGTTTCCTCGCTTTCTGCAGCTCTCGACTCTATTACGTGCGAGCCTTTCGAAGCAAAAGTAGGGGGACTTGGAGTATTTCCCAAGCCTTCGAATCCCAGAATCCTCTGGCTGGGTGCAACCGGAAACTTCAAGGCGTTACACGACAACGTAGAAGAGTTACTGGAACCTTTTAAATTCGAAAAAGATGATAGAGAATTTACTGCCCATGCTACTCTTGCCAGGATAAAGTTCCTCAAGAAGGATCAGAAAAACACATTAATAAATATATTAAAGGAATTAATGGATATCGAAATTGGTACTATGTGGGTAAATAAAGTGCTTTTAAAGAAAAGCACACTGACTCCGAAAGGGCCGATCTATGAAACTCTGCATACCGTGTACATGGACTGATCTGTGTTACATTTCTTTCTTCTCTACCTTTTCTGCCCTTCCTGCCTTCTCTTTAGATTTTTCTTTCGTGCGGTAAGCGCACCTCATATTTGTGGTCCTTAATTAACTCCCCCTGTTCTGGATCGTTTACTCCTCTGGAACCGATTCGTACAGCTTTCTCCTCTCCGAAGACATGTTTTTGAAATACCCATTTGCTTCTTCAGGAGACACGGCTCTAAGTGTTCCGTCTGGCTCCTGTATGACCACACCGCTTTCTGTTAGCATCCTGTATCTGGCTTTCCGGACTTCTTTGTCAGGATGGCAGACAAAGTGGCAGTTTGAACAGGTATATTCCATCCTGTTTCCTGGAATCAGGCATATGAAAAATCCGCCTTTGATACTTGGCCTTTTGAGGTACGCTTCTATTGTACCGGGCATCGCGGCGATAAAATCTTCATCCTTTTTTGGAATTTCAAAACGAGCCGGAGACCAGGTAGACCATTTTCCGGAGGCATTCAGACCTGTAAGTCCTCCGCAAACAAGGAAACATCGGCTGTTGCTTCTCCTTTTTCCGTAGCTAAACTCTTTTCCTCCAAGATTTACCGTTACCTTCTCAAGAGGGTCAACATATCCAGAAGAGCAGACTGCAAGGCAGATCTTGCATTCGTCACAATAGTTTTCTTCTTCCGGCAGTGGCTCTGTTGGGATAAGCTCTGCATCAGTAACTACAGATGCCAGGACAATTGCTGATCCGTATTTCTTTGTAATTATGTTCCCTGAGTATCCGAAATGTCCTATTCCGGAGCGAACTGCCAGGTATCTGTGGGAAATAGGGGGGTGCATATCCAGCAGCCAGTTTTCCGAATCCTGACGGTATACGAAATTTGCAATCTGGGGGACAGCTTTGTACCCATACTGCTGTAAGAATCCTGCCATTTCAAGGGCTACCCCGTTGGCAAGGGTGGTGGTTCGCACTTTATTAGTGTCAAGGGATGTATGGTCCTCTTTTCTAAAATAAGGTTCTATGAGGTTCTGGTCAAAAGCAAGGGCAAAAACAATTGCCGACTTCGCCTCTGGCAACACATATGTCAGATCCGTAGAAGGAGGGCCACCTGCAAGGGTTTCGGTTGTTGTAATCCCCACTCGAAAGGCTCCAAGTGTTAGGGCCATTTCTTTGAGCTCTTCGGTTAGTTTTTCAGCTTTCGATTTATCAGTTTGTTCTGTCATTCTCGACTCCTCAGGCAAATTAAATAAAATTGATCTCAATTTATTTTATGTCAGACAAATGATATATTCATGATCGGCATTCGAATATACCAATTCCCTACAAGTATAGTCCAGTGACTTTTAAAAGAATAGATCGTATGGTTTTTTGAAAATTAGAAAAGTACTATTGTACAGATACGAAAATGACTATTTTATAAAAGTGAGAAAAGATCAATTAATACATAATGAAATAAGATAAAATAAATATAATGGTCAAATAATATTTTACGTAAGTAATAAAAAATTAAATAATATATAATAAAAGATATAGAAAAATTGAGTGACGTAAATATTACTAAAATCAATAATGGAAATGATAGTATAAATCGTAAAATTATTGATGGTGGCAAAACTGGAAACTTAAATAAGTGTGGCTGAGGGAGTAAAAGCGGACCAAGAAGATGAAATGTTATCGTTTTTCTTTAACCGTTCTACTTTAGAGTTGCCATTTTTCGTCTCTTGTTATTCTTTTATTTTGCTTTCTATACATTTATATATTGGTTGCATCCTGGCTGTAACGCACAAACGGTATTTAAAATGCAGTTAAACACAACAACTCAGAACATTCAAAAGTTTAAATATCATCTTCTCTAATATGGTGCAAGCATGAATGGAGGACTCTACGATTAAAGAAGAGATATGGATTGAGAAGTACAGGCCTGTGAGGCTGGACCAGGTGGCGGGGCAAGAAGAAACAATCGAACGCCTGAAGTCCTATGTTGCAATGAAAAATCTTCCTCATCTGCTGTTTTCCGGGCCACCGGGAGTCGGAAAAACCGCCTCTGCAGTTTCGATTGCAAGAGAGATTTTCGGGGAAGACATGTGGCGTGAAAACTTTACCGAACTTAATGCGTCGGATGAGAGAGGAATTGACGTTGTCCGGACAAAGATCAAAAACTTCGCAAAAACTGCCCCTATAGGAGAAGCCGAGTTCAAGATTATCTTCCTGGATGAGGCCGATGCACTGACCTCAGATGCCCAATCTGCACTCAGGCGGACAATGGAGCGTTTCAGCAATAACTGCCGGTTTATCCTATCCTGTAATTACTCTTCCAGGATTATCGAGCCTATCCAGTCCCGCTGTGCAGTCTTCAGGTTCAGGCGACTTTCCGAAGAGGCTATCAGGAAACGCCTTGAATACATCGCTAAAGATCAGGGGCTGTCCGTTACTGAAGACGGATATGAAGCTCTTATTTACGTAGCCCAGGGAGATATGAGAAAAGCCGTGAATTCACTCCAGGCTGCTGCTTTCGTTGAGCCGAATAAATCTATATCCAGGGAAACAATCTATAGAACTACCGCAACCGCAAATCCGGAAGATATCAGAAACCTGATTGAAACTGCCCTGCGTGGAAACTTCAGGGCTGCTCGAAAGGAACTTAACAGATTGCTCTACGAAGAAGGGCTTTCTGGAGAAGATATAGTTGGACAGATTTACAGGGCAATCTCCGAAATGGATAACCGGATGATTCTGGACCTTGAGCTTTCTGAGAAGCGTATTGTTGAACTCGTAGACGTAATAGGTGAGATTGATTTCAGGCTCACGGAAGGAGCAACTGAAAAGATCCAGCTTGAAGCTTTACTCGCACATTTTGCGCTTTCTAGCTCAGATTAAAGGTTTTAACAACTAGGAAAAATCTTCTCCCAACCCAGGTATCTCTAGAACTGTTAAAATGGCTTGAATTCGGCCATTTTTAAAATATGAACATACGGAATTAATAAATTTTGATTACCATGTCTGTTGAAATAACATTAGTAGAAATGTTGGGTTCTGTTCCCCACTGGCTTGCAGTTTTGATCATGGGAGCCATACCTATCTCTGAACTGAGAGCGGCAATCCCTGTTGCAATAGGCATCTATAGAATGAGCCCATTCGAGGCCTTCTTCTTCTCAGTGCTTGGAAACCTCCTTCCTGTAATTCCCCTTCTGCTCTTTCTTGAGCCGGTCTCAAACTATCTCAGACGTTACTCGATCTTTGATACTTTCTTCACCTGGCTCTTCTCAAAGACTCGCCGGAACCATACCGAGAGCTTTGAAAAGTACGGACTCCTTGCCCTAACCATCTTCGTAGCCATCCCCCTACCGGCTACCGGGGCCTGGTCTGGCTGCGCAGCAGCATTTGTATTTGGGGTCAAGTTCAGGCAGGCCTTACCTGCAATTGCTGCAGGGGTGATGATAGCAGGAATTATAGTAACGGCAGTTACTGTAACAGGTATAGGTCTCGTTGATATGATTATGGGAGCATAATTTCCCTTTTTATCAAAGACCTGCCCTGTAGAATCCCTAACCGCAACAAATCTGGAAAACGTAGCTGTATAATAGAACTTCAAATAAAAATTAAGAGGATGTCACGTAAAAATTAATAGAATCTCACGTAAAAATAGGAAAATGCTGGGTACCAGCATTTTATTTTCTGTTTCGTCCCGTAAAGTAAGATGATACCACTGGTGAATAGCGTTAATGGGTGGTCAGTCTTAGTTTACAGCATTTCTTTTGCTAATTTTATGTCTTCAGCTTTTACAGTTTTTCGACCTGCATGTTCTGCGAGTTTTATTGCTTCTCTTGAAATCTCAAGTCCATATTCTTCCAGAATTTCTGTAAGGGCCATTCCTGCACTCTCACTAACTCTATGAGCACCTGCAGTTCTTATTAAACGCTCAATTGGTGCAAATGGTATTACTTTTGCCATATTATCCTCCATTCTTCTTTATTTGTTAATATATATCCTTATAATTCCTGATTTTGTAATCAGATTCTATAAATAACTTTGCTTATGTTGGGGTTTTTACTTCCTTTCCAGCTTTTAATACCTTTTTCTCCTTTATTTTACTTTCCAGAGCCTCACTATTTGTTTTTTATTTATAGCATAAATTACGCTTCGGGGACTCCTGTCCGTTTTTCTTGCTTCGCCTGCTCAAAAAGACTGATCCACCCAAGTGCTGCTGGGAGCACAGAAAATCGAAAATTTTTTGTGAGTTGTGATATGTAATTTCAATAACTATGCCCTGCGAGAGAGTTGCGGCTTTATAGCAACCGTTGGGCCGCAACCGTTGCGCCGGTTGATCACGCCGATAGGGTCTGGGGATAAGTTCATCAAACCCAAATATTGGCTCAGGGTTTTCGGTCAAGCCTTTTTTGAAAAGGGTTGCGATCAAGCTTTTTTCAAAAGGCTTGCAGGTTAAGAGAGGGGGTGAATTATGGGCGAGAATAACTGTTTTGATTTACGGCTATTGGGTGGGGAGTAAACCCAGTTTAGATCTCTTTTTCGAAATCTTGATATGAGATTATCCGAATCTAAACAGATATGCTTTTACAGGAACTCCTTGGCATTAATGAAGACGTCTATTTTGTAGAGGAAAGTTATCTCGCCCAGAGGACTATTGAGCGTACACTTGATTATCTTAAAGGGGTCCGGAGGTTTGCAGAGGCAAGGAAGGTGCGGCTCCTAAGAGTTTACGAAGGGGAATACACACTTGGGCTTTTGCTTTTTAATTCGGCAGACGAGGAAGTCCCTGTAGATTTCTGGTCGGTTTTTACGGGAGCTCTTGCAGGAGCTAGCTCTAAAAAGGATTTTGAAGCCATTACAGACTCTCTTCTTGCTTTCAATATCCCTGAAAAAGAAATTGAAGTTTCTTCGGAAACCTGGCGAGACGCCGTTAATGAGTACTATTCGCTAATGCTTGTAAACCGGAATCTCTGCCCGGGCTGCGCGGTTAAATCCGAGTCTTACGGGAGTGTTTTTTCGGAAAATCGTGTGCAAAGGGTCGCAGAAATCTTCGATATTCTTCAAAAAAAGGGGATTTACCCTGAAGGCAGGCTTCTTGAAGTCTGCTGTGGAAATGGGATGTCCACACTTGCCCTCTACAGACTTGGGCTTAACCCACTGGCTGTAGAAATTAACAAATGTACAGTCTGCCAGGGGCTTGAGCAGGGAGTTTTAAACCCTCGAAGAACGGTTGTAATGGATGCAACGGTTCTTTCCAGATATTTTGAGCCGGGAAGTTTTGATGCCGTGATGGGATTTATGCTTGGGCTTGTCTATGAATTCAATAAAGAGCTCTGGGTAAATATTGTAAGAGAGATGGCCTCGGTCGCAAATGAGGGTGCTCTCATGCTTTTTACGGTTAGCAGCAAGCCGGAGGCTGAAATTCTTGCCGGAGCCCTTCTCATGGCAGGAGTCAAAGGTGAGATCGTAGATAACACCGACTCTGAAGGGACTTACGATCAGTGGTTTTTTGTGGGAAGAAAACAAAAAGCTTAACCTGGAAGCTGCAAACTCAAGGAAATTACCATTTTCCGGTTCAGACAAGTATATTTTTTTCGATTTTCAAAAAACTTTAGTTTTCTAATTTCTAATTTTTAATTTATGAAATGGCTTTTAAGTTGTACCATGAATCTGGAACTTTTTAAAAGCTATACCCTTAATGTTAACAGGCGAAAAGTATATACTTGTTAACAATTGTATATTAAAGAATTCTTATCAACGCAGATCGATTAAGTACTGCGTTCACATCTGTAAAATTAATATCCTCTGGTTGCGGTTCTGGAAAGTCGGTTAAATATGACCGGAAATCCCTCTTTCCGGCAAAACCGCAGAAAATCACATCAAAACCACAACCTGAGGACTTATACATTTTACTCAAACGGATCAAAATCTTAACCCGGATAATTCCGGAATATCAAAAGAAACCCCAAAAATAATCGTTCAAAGTCTACTATCAAAAATATTAAATCCGGTTATTTTGATTCGACTTTAAGAGGTTCATCCATGAGTGTAAAAATTACCGAAACCATCCTCCGGGATGCACATCAATCTCTCCTGGCAACCAGAATGCGGACAAGAGATATGCTCGAAGTGGTTGAACAACTGGACCAGATAGGGTATTTCTCCCTTGAAATGTGGGGAGGCGCCACCTTTGACAGCTGTATCCGCTACCTTAATGAAGATCCCTGGCAGCGCCTGAGGGATATCAAAAAAGAAATGAAAGACACATACGCTCAGATGTTGCTCAGAGGCCAGAACCTTGTAGGGTACAGGCACTATTCGGATGACGTAGTCAAGAAATTCGTTACAAAATCCTACCAGAACGGAATTGACATTTTCCGGATTTTTGATGCTGTCAATGATGTCCGGAACATGGAATTCTCTATCAAAGTGGCAAAAGGTCTTGGTGCGCACGTACAGGGTACAGTCTGCTACACCATAAGTCCGGTACATACCGTTGAGAAATATGTTGAACTTGCAAAACAACTTGAAGGATTGGAATGCGATTCCATCTGTATCAAAGATATGGCAGGCCTTCTTTCCCCAAATGACGCCACACATATAATCAGTGCCATGAAAAAAGAAATCTCCATTCCAATTTCTCTGCACTGCCACTGCACTTCTGGAATGGCTCCAATGAGCTATATGGCAGCCTGTGAAGCAGGAGTCGATATTCTGGACACTGCACTTTCTCCCCTGGCCTGGGGAACTTCTCAGCCTCCAACCGAAACAGTCGTAGCCGCTCTCAAAGGTACTCCTTACGATACCGGGCTGGACCTGACTGCTTTTGAAGAAGCCGTAAGATATTTCAAAGTATTAAAAGAGAAATACCGGGGCATACTTGACCCTATTTCCGAACAGATTGACACTAACGTGCTCATCTACCAGATCCCGGGCGGAATGCTCTCTAACCTTGTATCTCAACTAAAAGAACAGAACGCTCTAGACAAATATGATGCCGTACTTGGTGAAATGCCCAGGGTTAGAAAAGAGCTTGGATATCCGCCTCTTGTCACCCCTACAAGCCAGATCGTGGGCACCCAGTCGGTTCTTAATGTGCTAATGGGCGAACGCTACAAGGTTATTCCAAAAGAAGTTAAGGATTATGTGCGCGGCCTATACGGGCGTCCTCCTGCTCCCATAAGCCCTGAAATAATAGGCAAGGTAATCGGGGACGAGGAACCTATTCACTGCCGTCCTGCCGACCTCCTTAAGCCTGAATATGAGAAAAGGAAGAAGGAAGCCGAAGAAATGGGTATTGCTAAATCTGAAGAAGACATACTTACCTATATTCTCTATCCGGCTATCGCCCCCAAGTTTCTGAAGGGAGAAATGGAAGAAGAAGCTCTTGCAGTAGTTGCCCCTGCCCCTGAAGTACAGCAGGAATATAAAGTCCCGACCCACTTCAAGGTAGAAGTGGATGAAGAAATCTATGAAGTCAGGATTGAACCTCTTGGCGGGGAAGTTTCCATATCTGAGGCTTCTCCCAAAAAGCCGAGTGCTAAGACTGTTAAAGGAGCCGTGAGCGTCTCAATGCAGGGCATGGTCCTCTCTCTTAAGGTCAAGGTCGAAGACACTGTAGAGGAAGGCGATACAATCGCTGTCATCGAAGCTATGAAAATGGAAAATGCTGTTCATGCTTCCCATTCAGGCACTGTAAGAGAGATTTTTGTTTCCGAAGGGGATACTGTATCTCCTGGCGACATAATAATGTCAATCGATTAAATGTAACGAGGTGGAAGGCATTATGTTCAAAAAAGTACTCATTGCAAATCGCGGTGAGATTGCAATCAGGGTTATGCGTGCCTGCCGTGAACTTGGGATTTCCACGGTTGCGGTCTGCTCGGAAGCTGATAAAAATGCCCTTTTTGCCAAATATGCAGACGAGGCCTACCTGATAGGCCCGGCCCCTTCCAGCCAGAGCTATCTGAATATGGAAGCTATCCTTGCAGTTGCAAAAAACACAGGAGCTGAAGCAATTCATCCGGGCTATGGTTTCCTCTCCGAAAACCCGGTCTTTGCAAAACGCTGTGAGGAAGAAGGAATTGTTTTCATAGGCCCTCCAAGCCATGTGATTGCCGAGATGGGAAGCAAGATAAGGGCCAGAAATCTTATGATGAAGGCTGGTGTTCCGGTTGTGCCCGGGACGAAAGATGCAGTTGAAGACCCGGTCGAGGCTGTAAAAATTGCAGAAGAGATCGGCTATCCTGTTTTGATTAAAGCTTCGGCAGGCGGCGGCGGAATTGGGATGAAAGTAGTTAATTCCAGCGACGAACTTGCCGCTTCACTAAGTTCTACCAGGCAAATGGCTGGCTCAGCTTTTGGGGACTCTTCGGTTTTCATTGAAAAATATGTGGAGGAACCCAGGCACATAGAGATCCAGATTATGGCAGACGGGTATGGAAACACGATTTACCTCTCAGATAGGGAATGTTCCATCCAGAGAAGGCATCAGAAACTTATTGAAGAAGCTCCTTCACCTATTATGACTCCTGAACTCAGGGCCCAGATGGGAGAAGCCGCAGTCAGGGTAGCAAAGACGATTGGTTACGTAAATGCAGGAACAGTGGAGTTTCTTTATTCAAAGGGCAACTTCTATTTCCTTGAAGTCAATACTCGCTTGCAGGTCGAACACGGGATAACTGAGATGGTCACAGGTGTCGATATTGTAAGAGAGCAGCTCAGGATAG
>Ga0268360_1001845_pt1 | contig 19278 bp, 13 predicted proteins | sample BioMet11_FD_192465 | JGI IMG/M metagenome (GOLD analysis project Ga0268360, IMG submission 192465) | Sewage microbial communities from Oakland, California, United States - Biofuel 11 (Illumina Assembly) | ecosystem: Engineered > Wastewater > Sewage > Unclassified | place: USA: California... | reverse complement strand
TATAATTTTTGAGGTAAGTATGATTAGAGAACGTAATCCTGTTTTTGACAATTTAAGAGCAATTTGCATGCTGGGAGTTATCGCCATTCACTTGGGCGCATCCGTCATAGATTCCGCTACCCCCAGCGAACATATCTTTATGCTTTTTGAAATACTCAGCCGCTATAGCGTGCCGACCTTCTTTTTCATTTCCGGCTACGGCCTGTTTTATTCCTATTCCCTGGAAAAACCCTTGGACTATTTTCACTTTTTAAAAAGGCGGCTTATTACCATCGGTTTACCCTACGTAATAGTTTCGCTGCTGTATATTTTTTATTCAGATATGATTCAGCCTGACCCTCACAATTGGGAATTGTCTTCCATTATTTTTAAGCTCTCCTTTGGTACTGCGTTCTATCATATTTATTTTTTGGTAATTCTCATTTGGTTCTATATATGCTTTCCCATCTGGCGCTATTTAATGCGTTTTATGGAATTTTGTTCCTTAAAATATTCTCTACCGGTGCTAGCTCTTTTGCAATTACACCTTTATCATGCCAGTGACCATTTTTGGAGTTACCCTCAATGGATTGCTGCGCAGGACTGGCTTTACAACCTCTGTGAATACCGCTTAAACTATTTTCCCCTCTTTTATCTCTTTGTCTTTATGCTGGGCGGTGTTATTGCCAGACACTATGGACTCTTTAAAATTTTTCTGGCCAAGTACCCGATACCTATTACACTGGCTTTTTTAGCCAGTGCCTCCACCAATGCATTTTTATTCTACCGTTACACCTATAAATGGGGTATGGATTGGGAATTTTCCGCCAATACTTTTCAACAGCTCAGCACACCGGGATTTATCTACACCATAACAGCAATTTTCTTTTTCAGCATGGTCATTGACAGATTCCCTGAGCTGTCCCATAAATTACTCAGTCGTTTCTCAGATCGTTCTTTTCTGATTTATTTATTCCATCCCTTTATTATTGATGCTTTAGCCAACAAGCTGCAATATCATGCCGGCCTGCCTTTTAACAAGGTACCGATGATTCCCTTCTATATTGCAGTCCTTTTAATATCCTTTGCTCTGGCCGAGCTTCTTCACCCGATTTTACACAAAATAAAAAATACTTTCAACTAAGACTAGTTGAAAGTATTTTTTTACCCTAAAACTAAAATTATTTTATGTTAATCTTACCTGCGTAGACGATGCCGGAACGTACATCCATAGTCACCACATCACCATCCTGCAGTTTAGCCATGCAGCCATTGGCACCAACGATAACAGGAATACCGCAGTTGATGCCCACAATAGCAGCTTGAGAAGTAAAACCGCCTTCTTCGGCAATAATACCGGCTACCTTACTAGCTGCAGCACCCATCTCGTTTTCGATGCCGTCCACCAGCATAATGGAAGATGCTTTCAGCCTAGGCAAATCTTTGGCGCTTTCCACCTTGCAAACAGTGCCACTTACAGCCCTTTTGCCTATACCAAGGCCTCTTACAACTTCTGAACCAATATTGATAACCTTAATCAAGTTAGTACTTCCTACCTTTCCTACATTCATGCCGGCAGTAACCACCACGGAATCTCCCTTTTTCACCAAACCTGCATCTAAAGCCAGTTTTGCTGAATTAGTGATTAGTTCATCAGTATTGGGAGTATTGGCCCCCAAAATCGGTGTAACACCCCAATAGAGTGACATACGCCTTAAGCTGACAGGATTGGGAGACACTGCTACTACACTGGCACGAGGACGATATTTGGCAATCATTCTAGCCGTCAATCCAGACTCGGTAATAGGCATAATAACATTGGCTTCCAGCTCTTGAGAAATTTGCACGGTGGCATGGCTGATAGCCGTAGTCAGATTAACCTGCTCGCCCAAGCCCTTTTGTCTAAACACCTTGGCATAATCCAAAGCCCGCTCAGTTCTCTCTGCTATCTTGGCCATGGTCTGTACTGCCTCCAAAGGATATTCTCCGGAAGCTGTCTCACCACTAAGCATAATGGCATCAGTACCATCAAAAATTGCATTGGCCACATCGCTGGCTTCAGCTCTGGTAGCACGATAATTGGTTATCATACTTTCCAGCATCTGAGTAGCGGTAACAACAGGTTTACCCTTAGCATTACATTTAGCTATAATTACCTTTTGAGCAATAGGAACTTCTTCGGCAGGTATTTCTACCCCCAGGTCCCCTCTAGCCACCATAACGCCATCTACCACGTCCAGAATGGCATCTATGTTGTCTACGCCTTCCTGATTTTCAATCTTGGCAATAATGCCCATGGGAGAATGCAAGTTCTCCAAGAGCTTACGTATTTCCAAGGCATCATGAGCATTGCGTACAAAGGAAGCTGCCACGTAATCCATGTTTTTCTTGGCAGCAAAGGTAATATCAGCCTTGTCTTGTTCAGACATAAAAGGCAGTTTCAAAATGGCACCGGGCACTGCTACCCTTTTACGGGAAGAAATCTCTCCACCGTGGGTAACCTTAGTGTTAATGTTGGTACCCTTAATGTCTACAACCTCCAGGGTAAGCTTGCCATCATTTAAAAGAATGGTATCTCCCGGCTTTACTTCCTCATGAAGTCTGTTGTAATTAACATGGGAAATATGTTCATCTCCCTTTACATCATCAGTAGTAAGACAGAAAGGTGCCCCTTCCTGAAGAGTGACCTTGTCATTTTTGAAAATGCCCAAGCGCATTTCAGGTCCCTTGGTATCCGCTACCAAACCAACAATCTTACCGGCTTCCATAGCAGCCTGATGCAGCAGCTCTATTCTTTGGCTGCATTCCTCATAACTGCCGTGGGAAAAATTGAATCTGGCTAAATCCAAACCGTTTTTAATAATGTTCACCAATAAATCTTTGTGGTCTGTAGCAGGACCTAAAGTGCAAATAATCTTTGTTTTTCTCATGTATTTCTTATCTCCTATTTTAAAAAGCAGCCCGAGGCTTTCCCCGGGCTGTTCAGTTAACCGTATTCAATTAGCTATCTTAGCTTTCCTTGAATGCCTTAATCTTTGCAGTCAGCAAAGGAATAATCTTCAAAGCATCGCCAACAATACCATATTTAGCAATTTCAAACATAGGAGCCTCAGGATCCTTGTTGATGCAAACAATGGTATCGGACTTGCTCATACCAGCTTTATGCTGTACGGAACCGGAAATACCGCAAGCAAAGTAAATCTTTGGGGTTACAGTCTTACCGGATTGACCAACCTGACGAGAGTGAGGAAGGAAACCAGCATCAACAGCAGCACGAGAACCGCCTACTGCACCACCTACTGCATGAGCCAATTCACGCAACATCCAGAAGTTATCTTTAACTTTCATGCCACGACCGCCAGAGCATACGAATGGAGCATCATCAATGGCCATTTCACCACCAACGGAAACAGCTTCCTTACGCAAAATGGTAACTCTGTCCACAGGCATATTCTTAACAGTATATTCAACAACTTCGCCGGTACGTCCTTCTTGAGGTTTTGGAGCCTTGAAGGTCTTAGGACGGCAGGTACCCATTTGAGGAGTATGTTCCTTGCACAAAATGGTAGCCATAATGTTACCACCTGCAGCAGGACGTGTCCAGTGAACCAAACCGGTTTCTTCAATTTCCAAAATGGTGCAATCTGCGCATAGGCCGGTATTTACTCTTGCAGCAATACGGGGACCTAAATCTCTACCATCACTGGTAGCGCCGATAAATACAGCACTAGGATGATATTCATGAATCATTTCTACGAAAGCATTGGTATACATATCGGTAGAATAATCCTTGAATTTAGCATCCTTAGCAACATAAACGATATCAGCACCATAAGAGAATAACTTCTCAGGCATATCCTTAGCATCATCAGTAATCAAAACTGCGCCAACTTTTTGATGGCTCTTATCAGCCAATTCTCTAACGGCGCCCAACAATTCATATACAACGTGCATGGGTTTGTAATCATAATGCTCAACGAAAACCCATAAATTTTTCTCGTTTCCAGTCTTCATTCCTTTAGTAGACATTATATTCCGCACCTCACCTTGTCAAAATTTTATCTTCGATTAGTTTATTTACCAATTTGTCTACAGCTACGGCAGGATCTTCATCCGTAAATACAACGCCTTCGACTTTGGTAACTTTCGGAGTAAAGCTCTTTAATACGTTAGTAGGTGAGCCAAGCTTACCAATGGTATCCAGGGGAACTTCGATATCTGCTGCAGAAAGGTGAGGAATCTGAGCCTTTTTAGCATGTAGTTTACCTTTAATGCTAGCAAATCTTAAGTCTCTGTTACGCATTACAGTAACCATAGCAGGAAGTTTGCAGGAAAGAGTTTGAGAAGTCATTTCGTTATCTCTGTCGACAATAACTTCGTTATCTTTTACTTCAACCTTCAAAGCTGCGGTAATTTGGGGCAAATCCAAATGTTCAGCAATTTCAGGACCTACTTGGGCAGTATCACCATCAATAGCCTGTCTGCCGCAAAGAATCAAATCAGGAATACCATCATGTTTAATGGCAGCAGCTAAGCCTGCGCTAGTAGCCAAAGTATCTCCGCCACCGAAAGGTCTATCGGTAATCAGCTTTACTTCATCAGCACCAACTGCTAAAGCATCTCTCAAAACTGCTTCTGCTGCAGGAAGACCCATAGCATAAACGGTAATGTGTGCACCAATAGTTTCCTTCAATTGTAAAGCAGTTTCCAAAGCATAAGAATCATACGGGTTCATGATAGTTTTTACGCCATCTCTGACCAAGGTGTTGGTAACCGGATCAATTCTCATTTCGGCTGTATCCGGCACTTGTTTAATACATACAACGATTTTCAACATTGCTCATTAACCTCCTAAACACGCACATAATTTTAAAAAATCACACAGTTATTTTAACACGCTGGTCATACAAGTGCAAGCTTAAGTATATTTTTTAAGTTTTCTGATTATTGTGTGCTAATCATATAAAAATAAGCAGTTTTGGCCTTCCGCGCTGATTTACTCGCCTGTGCATAGAATAACCTCGTTTTTGACAGGGTTTGTAAGATTTCAGAGCGGAACAGCAACTGCTTATTTTTCCTCTTTATTTAATTGCTTTGTCCCCTAACAACTGTCTAATATCTGCAGAAAAACCGGTAAGCTCCCTATTAACCCAAAACCTGGCATTAGTTTTAATCACTTTGCCGGAGGCTGTTAAGTGCAGGAATACCGGATTATCCCCCGGATATTTGGCAAAAATTTTGCCTAGCTCCTGCTGTTTTTCTTTGGTATCGTGGTCTTGATCAATATAAATATGAACCTGTGGTTTTAGTTTAGCCAGTTTGTCAACAAAATTGGCAAAAATTCTTGGATTTTCCTCGTCCAGCTTTACTATACCACTGATTTTCACCAGGTTGTCATCCTTTATCTCCCCTGCACTACCGTTATAACATCTGGGGAAAGCAATGACATTAATTGCACCGGTAAAATCTTCCAAAAGGAAATTAGCCATCCGGTCACCATTTTTAGTGGTCCGTAGCTTATTTTCGCTAATGATACCGCCTACCGTTACCTGCATCCCGTCCCGGAAGTTTTCTTCATTAAGTCTGCTAATGGGAGTTAACTGCTGCAAGGTCTCCCTATAAGCATCCAAAGGATGCCCTGTAACATAAAAGCCGATTAATTCTTTCTCTAAACGCAATAGTTCCAAGGTAGGCAATTCAGGAAGGTCGGGCAATGCCATATTATCCAGATTTTTTACTTCCTCTTCGCCAAACAGGCCTATTTGCCCGGAAGCCAGATCACTTTGCCGGGCAGAAGCAATTTCCAGTGCCTGGTCCATGACGGTCAAAAGCTGGGAGCGCTTAGTACCAAAACTATCTAAAGCACCACTTTTAATAAGATTTTCTACTACCCTTTTATTAACCTTAGTAGAATCCACTCTTTGCGTAAAATCAAAGAAATCCTTATAGGGTCCATGCTTTTCTCTTTCAGCGATAATACTACCTACGGCAATATCCCCCACGCTCTTAATACCGCCCATACCAAACCTAATAGCCTTGCCATCTACGGCAAAGCTGGCCTCACTGGCGTTTACATTAGGTGGCAGAACCTTGATGCCCATGTTTTCGCACACACTGATATACCAGCTGACCTTGTCAGCAGTATCAATGATGCTATTTAAAAAAGCCGCCATATATTCTACCGGATAATGGGCTTTTAAATATGCGGTCTGGTAAGCAACCAGTGCATAAGCAGCGGAATGGGATTTGTTAAAACCATATCCGGCAAAATGTTGCAAAAGTGCAAAGATTTTCTCCGCTACTTCCTGCTTAATACCATGCAGCTCCTTAGCTCCTTTGAGGAATTTTTCCTTCATGCTGTCCAGCTCTTTGGCTTTTTTCTTACCCATGGCTCTGCGTAAAATATCAGCTTCGCCTAAAGTAAAACCTGCCAAAGCAGAAGTAATCTGCATAACCTGTTCCTGATATAAAATAACACCATAGGTATCAGCAACAATAGGCTCCAGTAAAGGATGGAGCACCGGCGCTGTACGCTTGCCATGACGGCCGGAAATAAAATCCTCCGCCATGCCGCTGCCCAAAGGACCGGGCCTGTACAATGCTACCAAAGGAATTAAATCTTCAAAGCCTGTAGGTGCCAGCTGTTTCATCAACCGAGTCATACCGTCCGATTCCATTTGGAAAACGGCCGCTGTATCACCCTCGCTAAGCATGGCACAGGTTTTCTTGTCATGTAAATCTATCTTATTTATGTCCAGGTTTACTTGCTGATTCCTGGCAATCATCTTCAAGGCATCATCAATTACCGTCAAGGTACGCAAGCCCAAAAGGTCCATCTTTAAAAGGCCCAGGGATTCTGCCCTATCCTTGTCGTACTGGGTGCAAATATATTCATGCTCGTCATCACTGCTGGAAGTAATCTGCAGTGGCACGTAGTCTGTTAGTTCACCGGGGGTAATTACCACGCCGGCAGCATGAGTAGATGTATGTCGGGGCATACCCTCTACCTTTTTTGCAAAATCCAGCATTTGGGCAATGTGAGGATCTTGTTGGCAAAGCTCCCTCAGCTCGTTGCTGTTTTCCAAGGCACCTGCCAAAGTAGTACCAGGCGCATTGGGAATAAGCTTGTTTACCTGATTAACTGTATTCAGGGGAATTTCCAGAGCCCTACCTACGTCCTTAATGGCAGCTTTGGCTGCCAAGGTTCCAAAAGTAATAATTTGGGCAACATGGCTTTCGCCGTATTTCTTGGCCAGATAATCCACTACCAGGTGACGCTTTACGTAGCAAATATCTGTATCAATATCAGGCATGCTGACTCTTTCCGGATTTAAAAAGCGCTCAAAGATCAGATTATATTGCAAAGGATCAATATTGGTAATACCTGTTAAATAGGCCACAATACTACCTGCGGCACTACCACGTCCCGGTCCCACCGGAATATCATTTTGCCTGCAATAATTAATGAAATCCCACACAATAAGGAAATAGCCGGAATAACCCATTTGCTTAATAATGCCTAATTCATATTCCAGTCTTTCCCTGGCTTTAGTATCAGTAGCTGCGTAGCGGGAAGGATAGCCTGCTTCGCACAGCTGCCTCAAATAGTCATCCATGGAAACTACCCCTTGAGGCAAGGGAAACTCCGGTAACAATAGATGTCCAAATTCCAGTTTTACATTGCAGCGCTCTGCTATTTTCACCGTATTATCCAAAGCCTCTGCATCGGCAGGAAAACGTTCCAGCATTTCCTGACGGCTCTTTAAATAATACATATCATTATTGAAGCGCATACGATGTGGATCTGTATATTGAGCATTGGTTTGAATGCACAGCAAGATATCCTGTCCTGCTGCGTCTTCCCGTCGCACATAGTGTAAGTCATTGGTAGCTACTAAACCGATGCCATATTTGTCAGCCAGCTTATGCAAGTAATCATCCACTGTTTTTTCTTCAGGTAAATCGTGATTTTGAATTTCCAGGAAATAATGATCCTTGCCAAAAATATCCAGATATTCCTGCATTACTTTTTCTGCGGTATCTACTTCGCCCCGAAGAATATGCTTGGGCACTTCCCCTGCCACACAGGCAGACAGACAAATCAAGCCCTTGCTGTATTTACGAAGTACTTCCTTATCAATTCTGGGCTTATAGTAAAAGCCTTCCACCTCACCGATAGAAACCAGCTTCATTAAATTCTGATAGCCTTCATTATTTTCGGCCAACAGAATTAAATGATACATTTTATCTCTGGCAGACATGCTTTTATCTGTCCGCTCACCGGAGGTAATGTATACCTCGCAGCCGATAATGGGTTTAATGCCTTGTTTTTGACATTCTTTATAAAATTCTATAGCACCATACATAACACCATGGTCTGTAATGGCCAAGGCCGGCATGCCAAGTTCTTTAGCATAGGCTACCAGCTGGGGTATCTTCGATGCTCCATCCAAAAGACTATATTCAGTATGGGTATGTAAATGTACAAATTGTTCCATGTTATGCTCCTTAGTGCGGGCAGGGTATTGGTGTACTTTATTGCTTGTGTTTTTACATTATACCACAAAGCAAGCATAAAAAAGCCCTTACCTCGGTAAGGGCTTTAACACTCACGCTTTTTTGTTTCTGGAACGTTGGCGGCCTCTCTCTAATCTGTCCAAAATTCTCTTACGCATTCTCAGACTCTTAGGAGTAACCTCGACGCTTTCATCTTCATTGATATGCTCCAAGCATTGCTCCAAAGAGAAAGTTTGGGGAGGAATCAAATGAACAGTATCATCAGAACCGGAAGCACGCATATTACTTACATGCTTCTTCTTGCAGGGATTAATATCCATATCATCTTCACGGGTATTTTCGCCTACAATCTGGCCCTCGTAAATCTTCTCGCCGGGAGAAACATAGAGAATACCACGCTCTTGGCATTTATCAATACCATAAGCAGTAGTATCACCGGTTTCAAAAGCTACCAAAGAGCCTCTGGTTCTGCCCGGAATATCTCCTTTATAAGGAGCCCAATTAGCAAATACATGGTTCATAATGCCATTGCCCTTAGTATCGGTCAGCAATTGGTTTCTAAAACCGATAAGACCACGAGCAGGAATAATGAATTCCATACGTAGGTAGCCGGACATCTCAGTCATACTTTGCAGCTCTGCTTTTCTAAGACCCAGGTCTTCCATAACAGCGCCCATATATTCTTGAGGCACATCAACAGTTAAAGCTTCAAAGGGTTCCAGCAAATCGCCATTTTCGTCTCTGTGCATGATTACCTTGGGCTTACCTACTTGTAATTCGTAGCCCTCACGACGCATAGATTCAATTAATACAGACAGATGCAACTCGCCACGGCCGGAGACCTTGAAAGCATCCGGTTGGTCAGTTTCTTCCAGCTTCATACTAACGTTAGTTTCCATTTCCTTAAATAAACGCTCACGTAAGTGTCTACTGGTAACAAAGTCACCCTCTTGTCCTGCAAAAGGACCATCATTAACTGCGAACACCATGGACAAGGTAGGCTCATCAATCTTGATGCCTTCCAATTGCTCAGGTTGCTCTGCATCGGCAATGGTATCGCCGATTTCTGCAGTAGGCAAACCAATTAAAGCAATAATGTCACCTGCAGATACTTCCTGAACCTCAGTTCTCTTTAAACCCTGATAGGTGTATAAACGACCAATTTTTTGCTTGGTGATCTTGTCATCATGCATCAAACTGATTTGTTCGCCATTATGAATGGTACCACGGACAATACGGCCTACTACAATACGGCCTACATAATCATCATAGTCCAAGGTGTTAACCAACAATTGCAGAGGTTTGTCCACTTCTACATCAGGAGCAGGAATGCTATCCAGGATAACCTTGAACAAAGGCTGCAAATCATTGCTTTCATCTTCCATATGCAGCTTAGCAATACCTGCTTTAGCAGAAGCATAAACTACAGGAAAATCCAGCTGATTTTCAGTAGCGTTTAGTTCAATGAACAAATCCAATACTTCATCAACTACTTCTTCTACTCTTTGATCAGGGCGGTCGATTTTATTAATAACGACGATAGGCTTTAAATGGTGTTCCAAAGCCTTGCGCAATACATATTTAGTTTGGGGCATAGGTCCTTCATAAGCATCAACCAAAAGCAAAACTCCATCTACCATGTTCAACACACGTTCAACCTCGCCACCAAAATCAGCATGGCCCGGGGTATCCAAGATATTAATCTTGGTAGTACCGTGCATTACCGCGGTATTTTTGGACAGAATGGTAATACCTCTTTCTCTCTCTTGATCGTTGGAGTCCATTACCCTCTCTTGTACCCTTTCATTGGCACGGAAAACACCACTTTGCTTAAGCATTGCATCTACCAAAGTAGTCTTACCATGGTCAACGTGGGCGATAATTGCAATATTGCGTAAATCATCTCTAATCATTGCCGTTATTTCTCCTTCACAGATAAAATAATGAGGATGCTTGTCAATAAGCATCCTCATTTAAAGTTGTTTTTTGACTAAGTAATTATAGTCTTTTTGACACCCGCTGTCAACTTATTTTAATACACCGGGAAGCCAGGTAGCAATACTGGGTACAAAACACAGTAAAACTATTTCCAACGCCATCGCTGCCGCGAAGGGAATTACCCCTCGCACAATGTTGGTCATTTTGCTTTCCGGACTGATGCCCTGCAGAACAAACAGATTCATACCTACCGGTGGAGTAATGAGGGCCAGCTCTAGGTTAATGGACATAACCACGTTAAACCAGATAGGATCAAAACCCAGTTTCAAAATGATGGGATACAAGATTGGCAAGGTAATAAAAATAATGGAAATCGACTCTAAAATACAGCCCAGGAAAAGCAACAAAATATTAATAGCAATGAAAACAATCCATCTATTGCCTTCCATGCCTGCTACCAATTCTGTAACAGCCTGTGGTACATTCAGAATGGTCAGTACAAAACCAAACAAGGTAGCACCAATCATAATGGCAAAAATCATGGATGTGGTAGTAATAGTATCTCGTAAAATTCCCGGCATATCTTTGGGTTTTAAGGTCTTGTAGATACCGAAAGTAACCACCAAGCTAAAAATAGTACCCACAGCTGCTGCTTCTGTTGGTGTGAAAGCACCTAAATAAATACCGCCTACTACCACTATGGGCAACAGCAAACCCCAAAAGCTTTTCTTTAACGCCGCCCAGCGTTCGGACCAGGGTGCAGCTGCTTCCAAAGGCAGGTCACGACATTGGTAAACCAAAATAATAATAAATGCTATGGTTAAAATAATACCCGGAACCACACCTGAAATAAAAAGCTTGCCAACAGATTGATCTGTAATAGCGCCATACAAAATCATAGGAATAGAAGGCGGAATCAAGATACCCAAGGTACCACCTGCAGCCACCGTACCTAAGACAATATTACGGTCATAACCGCGCTTAAGCATTTCCGGAATGGCAATAGAACCAATGGTAACTGCACAGGCTACAGAGGAGCCGGTAATAGCTGCAAAAATAGCACAAGCCACAATGGTGGCAATACCAAGGCCGCCCGGATAATGCTTTAGCCATTTGTTGCCCAGCTCAAACAAATCGTCGCCTACATGACCTACCAAAAGGATTTGGCTCATTAACACATAAAGCGGCACCGCAGTCAAAACGAAATCATCCAAAGCCTTATAAGCCAAAATAGGAATCTGCGTGAAAGCAGAAGCCCCATCCATAAATACAAACATACCAAACAAGCCGCCCATGCCCAGAGAAAAAGCAACCGGCAGGCCTGTTGCCAATAGCACCAAAAGTAAAATCGTGAAAAGAAGAATCATTGTACTCCCTCCTTTTCATAATTACCTGTGGCCACCTTATAGCCATCCTCCAGGATGGTTCCTAAAAAGTGTAAGGTTAAAAGGCCTATGCCTATAGGCATGGAAGCTTGCGGAATCCACAAGGGCATGCGCAAGGTATCAGGTGAGGTACGGTTGATTTCCAAGGAAAGCAGAGCCATGTTTAAAGCCTCATAAAAGAAAATAGCACAGAAAATTATACCAATGATGGAAGTAATAATTTCCAGTTTAAGCCTAGTCTTACGACTCAGATGAGCAATAATAATATCTACCTGAATATGCTTTCCTTCCAGATAAGTAATAGGCATACCCAGAAAACCTGCTACCAAAACACAGTAAACAGACATCTCAATAGACCATTCGGTAGGCGCATTAAATATGCCTCTGGCTATTACCTCATAGAAAATCATGAAAGCAGGTACAAAAAGCAAAACACCTGCCAAGGTACCCAGCACTTTGGTTACCGTATTTAAAATTTTATTATAACCGTCTAATATCTTTCTCACGTCTCTAGCCCCTATTATTTAATCTTGGTACAAATATCAATTAATTCTTGTCCTAAAGCGCCTGCATGTTTAACAAAAATATCCCAGCAGGGTTTCGTAGCTTTTTGCCAAGCCGGTATATCTTTCTCAGGTACAACATATACTTCCATACCCTTTTCTTTCAATTTATTCATGGCATCCATATCTTCTTTTTGTGCATTCTTTCTCAAATCATCTCTTACTTCATTGGCAGCCTCCATCATCAGTTTCTTTTGATTTTCGCTGAGACTTTGGTATTTCTTTTCGTTCATGGCCAGGATAAATTCAGGATAAGCATGATTGGTAATAGTCAAATACTTGCATACTTCATATATTTTTCTATCGAAGGTAGCGGTAGTACCTGAGGTTTGTCCATCTACCACGCCACGTTGAATAGACATATACACTTCGCCGCTTCCCATGGTAACAGGAGAAGCACCCAAAGCTTTAATTGTCTCAGAAGGCATTTCACCATAGCCTCTTAATTTAAGACCGGCAAAATCTTCCGGCTTAGTAATAGGTCTTTTGGCATTGCAAAATTGCACGAAGCCATAATCTGCCCAAATCATAGCACGTACGCCTTTTTTCAAAAGCTCATCGCCCAGCTTCTTGCCCAAGCCTCCGTCAATAGCTGCATCAACCTTAGCATACGTTGGGAACAAGAATGGCACATCAAAAACTTCCATAGCCGGAATGACGGTAGACCAACGGCCTACTGTATTCATACCCATATCAATACCGCCGGACATAATAGCATCATTCATACTCTTGTCATTATAAAGTTGTCCGGAAGGATAGACTGTAACTGTAATGCTACCATTAGTTTTAGCCTTCACTTTTTCAGCAAAGCTTACCGAAGCTTTCGCAATGGGATGCGTTGCCGGAAAATTATGAGCCAATTTCAAGGTGACCTTAGCATCTGCTTTTTTATCAGCATTAGCAGCCGGTTTTGTATCTTTAGATCCTCCACCACAGCCGGCGGTCAATAGCAACGCGCCAAGCATCCCCACTGTAATAAATTTTTTCCACATACCTGACATCATTGTCATGTTCTTACCTCCTTGAATTTTTTAAAATAATATAAAAACGCCTCTGTCGAATTTCGACAGAGGCGTAATTAACGCGGTACCACTCTGATTTATCACTTGGTGTACATATACACCGACCTTAACGCGATCACACGCACTCCCTACTAAGTTCAGGAGAAGAGCTCCCAGGTGAGAAACCGTACTATCGCATTGCTACCTCCCACCTTTTAGTAGCTCTCTGGTAATGTCCAAGTAAAGTTATTCCTGTTCACAGCCTTATAAATTTGAATATGAAAACAGTATAAAACTTCACTTGGTTCATGTCAAGTATTTTTATAAAGTTTTCAAAACATCATCAATATACTTCTTAATTTTATCTAGCTTACCTTTGATTTCGTCAAAGCGACTGCCATCGTGAATGATAATTTGTTCCATCTTGGCTTTGCAAAGCAGATAATTCTTCTCCACGGCTCTAAGGTAATCACGAAGAGCTTGAATTTGAGGCTCAACCATAACAATCTTGGACTCTTCAACCTTCCACTCCGTACCATCGATAAGTACATCGTCACCAAAGTTAGGAATAAAGGTCGTTGCGCCCATTTCATTGCGCAGCATATCTGCGAAAGCAGTTTGAGCATCATATTCGCCATGGACAATAAAATATGCCCTAGGTTGTTTTTGCATACCCTTAAACAAGGCCAGCATTTGGTTCTTGTCGGAGTGGGCGGAAAAGCCTTTCATATTGTAAATAGTAGCGGCTACAGAAATTTCCTCACCCATGATTCTTACTTTTTTAGCACCATCAGTGAGCAATCTTCCCAAGCTTCCCTCTGCCTGATAACCGGCAAAAATAACGCTGGAATCCTTACGCCACAAATTATGTTTTAAATGGTGAAGCACACGGCCTGCATCAGCCATGCCGCTGGCGGAAATAATAATCTTGGTGCCTGGCATGTCATTAATGGCTCTGGATTCTGCCGGTGTTTCTGTATAAGTAACGTTAGGCATGTCGATTAGCTTGTTGCCTTGCTCAACATAAATAGTCTTGGCCTCTTCGTCATACTCCTCAGGATTAAAAAGCATCACCTGAGTCGCCTTTATAGCCATAGGACTATCCACATAAATAGGGATTTCCGGAATCATCTTAGCACGCATCATCTTTTGGAAATAATACAGCATCACCTGGGTACGCCCTACAGCAAAGGCAGGAATAATAATATTGCCGCCTTTAGCCAAGGCTTCTTGCATAATATCCAGAAGCTCCTGTTCCCTGTCACCCACCTCGTGTACCCTGTTGCCATAGGTAGACTCCGTAATAACAAAATCTGCTCCTGCCACCTGATAGGGATCATCTATAATAGGAACATTGGGCTGACCTATATCACCGGTGAAAAGGATTTTAGTTTCCTTACCATTTTCGGTAACGAAGATATTCACCATGGCACTGCCCAAAATATGTCCTGCAATCCTGAATCTAATCTTTACACCGGGTGCAATTTCAAAATCTTCATTAAAATCATGACTGACAAAATGCTTTAAAGCAAGGAAGGCGTCATCTGCTGTATACAAAGGTGTTACGGCAGGCTTGCCGGCACGCAGTCCCTTTCTGGTAACAGTCTCAGCATCAGATTCCTGAATATGTCCGCAGTCAGGCAAAAGGATTTCGCTTAGTTCCTCAGTAACCTTGGTACAATGGATACTGCCCTTAAAACCGTCTCTTACCAGCTTTGGTAGTAAGCCGCTATGATCAATATGAGCGTGGCTCAATACTACCGCATCAATTTCACCGGGATTAAAAAGAAAGGGCTTCTGATTTAAGTCCCTAATGATTTTAGGACCCTGAAACATGCCGCAATCAAAGAGAATTTTCTTGCCATTAACTTCCAGCATATGGCAAGAACCTGTTACCGTTCTATCTGCGCCTAAAAAAGTTATTTTCATCGTTTTCCTCTCCCTGTTTTCTGGCATAAAAACCTATGCAAATATTATACCACAGACCTGCTTTACTGTGGTAAAATAAGATGGATACAAAAGTGGAACAGAAGGGACAGTACTTTTTGTCCCACTTTTTGGGACAAAAAGTACCGTCGTCCCCCCAAAAGAAAGGATGTTCTACTATGAAAAAACACATAATTTTAAGTCTTGTTTGTGGGCTCTGTACTCTGCTCCTACCTATAACCCAGGCCCTGGCAGCTGTTCCGGCAACCACCCCGGCAAAACAAACCTTAACGAAAGCGGCAACAACTACAGCAGCAAAGGAAACCGCAACTAAGACTACAAGCGACACGACACAAAGGCAAACAACAGTTGGTCAGGCTGCAGCCACCGACCTTGCCAAGCAGGATACATCTATCACCAAGGCTCCTGCCGTGGTGCTGCCTGCTATCACCCAATGGACTGTTGCCGGCACCAACAGCCGTTATATAGTGTCTTTTGACGAAAAGAATCTTAAGTATGATAAAAAAACCGGTATCATTACTACTTGGACTAAATGGGAAGCTAAGAGTGCCTCCTCTAAAAGTGCTAAATATACCTATTTGCTTTCCCAGTACGATATTCGTTTAAAAACTTATGCGAACCTAAAGCAAATCAACACCTTGGCCACAGGCGAAACCCTTTCTGCCGGTGCGGCCGGTGATACCTCCTGGCATACCGTCAATCTGGGAACTCTGGGCGAAGATATCTGCACAGCTTTGAATAATTACTTTCTCTCTCATTAACAGACAAAAAAACTACCGCTTGGACAGTAGTCCGGCGGTAGTTATTTTTGAAACATTTCTTTATCTGTTACAGCATTTTGAATAATAGAAGAAATTTGGTTTACCGTTTTTAGGGTTCTGGCTGTATCTACGGAACGATCCGTCAGCACCGCTAAAATATAGGGATCCTTGGCATAAATAATACCGGCATCATTAATAATACCCTTGGCCTCACCTACCTGGTGGGCCATTTTTATTTCCTTGGGCAGCAATGCTCCCAGCTTGCCTCTATCCGGCTGTTTAGCCAAAAGCTCCAGCATAGCTTTATCAGCAGTCAGAGAAACACACTTGCCGTTATACAGCTTCACAAAAAGATTTACCAAATCATTGACAGAAGTATAGTTGTGTGTGCCGATTGGCTTTTTCTCTTCTTCAAGCGCATTCTTGAGCAGCTGCGGCACTTTAAGTCCCAGCTTCACATTTAGTACTGTATCAGCATAACCCTGCTGCTTGATATACTCATTGATTTCATCCTGCCCCAACACATCTATCAGCATATTGGTAGCAGTATTATCATTGGCGGTAATCATCTTGTCAAGCAAAGTGCTGATAGTCACCTCGCTATTTAAAGGGATATCCTTAAAAGCAGGACTTCCCTCTGCTCTGTTTTCCTCAATAACCTTTAATTTCTCTTCCGGCTTTAAATTTCCTTCCTTTATTTCTTCCATGGCTTTAGCCAGAATAAACGGCCTGATCATCCCCGCTGCCGGCATTTGTCCGGAATAATTGTAGAACACATCACCGGAAGTAAGGGACTTGTAATACACTGAACACCCTGCTCCCGACTGCGCTATAACATTGTTTAAGAAAGTATAGGGCAATTGCGTATTGACGGTGTGTGTCACCGTGGTATTTTTCTTTTGTTGTTCTTCTATCTTATATTTAGCACTATGCGTAATGGAATAATAAGACACTCCTGCTAAAATCAAAAAACACATCAGCACAAGGAGTAATTTTTTATTGTTACTCATATTATATCCATGACCTTTCTATGAGTTTTCAACCATTTTTCCTCTTCCCGGTAATTAGGTAGGACCAGCTCCACCTGTTGCCAAAAAGCTTTATCATGGCTTTTATTATTGATATGACATAATTCATGAACGATTACATAGTCGATGACAGCTTGAGGGCAAAAAATCAGATGCCAGGAAAAATGCAGGACATTGCGATAATTACAGGACCCCCATTTACTTTTGGCCGGCGATAGCTTCACAGCAGTGGGTTGTACACCCAATAAACCGGCATAATAGCCCACTCTGGCCTGCAACAGGTTTTTCAGCTGTCCCTGCAGCCAAGCCACTAAATCGGCCTGAGTACAGGAAAAAGGTACCAAAAGAGCATCGCCAAAGGGAAGGATTGTTTCTACACCTCGTTTAGCAATGTAATAGGTTTTGCCTAAAAAATCAATGCTTTTATTTTCTTCCAAAGCCAAGGGCTTAAAGTTTTTCAGCTCTTGCTCAGCCAAGGCCTTTTGCTTTGCCAGCCAAGCTTGCTTTTGAGCCACAAAACCCATAATGTCAATCTTGCTGGCGTAATAAGGAGCACGAACAACTATCTCTCCCTGACTATTTACCATAAGGGCAATGGAACGTCTTCTTGATCTGATAATACTAGTTGGTGTAATCATCATGGTCCTATTATAGCACAGAAAGATTGACCAAACCGTGAATTTTACATATAATTAAGCCAATTAAAAGGAAGGCATAAATTATGAATTTTTTTCTTGTTTCTTTACAAAATCTCACTGTAGTATTTTTAATACTGATTATTTTATCCGCTTTTTTCTCTGCTTCAGAAACTGCTTTGACCTCCTGCAGCAAACTGAGACTGAAGAAATTAGCTAAAAATGGCAACCTAAAAGCCAACAAGGTATTAAAGCTAATCGATTCCTTTGACGAAACTTTATCTACCATCCTGATTGGCAATAATATTGTGAACATTGCTGCAGCTTCTATTTCTGCAGCAGTTTGTACAGCCTATTTTGGCGCAGAGGGTTTGGCTGCCGCTACTATCATCACCACAGTAGTGGTAATTATTTTTGGCGAAATTTTACCCAAAAGTGCCGCTAAAGATTTACCGGAAAAATTTGCTTTGTTCTGTGCTCCCTTGCTCAGCGTCTTGGTGCTTCTGCTCTCGCCTCTTAATTTTTTCTTTAAGGTTGCCAAGGCAGCCTTAAGCAAAGTGGTAAAGCGCAACACTGCCCGCGGTCTTACCGAAGATGAGCTGCTGCTAATGGTAGATGAGGTAGAAAACGACGGTGCCATTAACAAGCAGGACAGCGAACTTATCAAATCCGCCATTGAATTTAGCGATATCAGAGTCCGTGAAATCATGACACCCCGTGTAGATATGGTTTCCATAGACTTAGCAGATGGCAATCAGGAAGCCTTGCACACTTTTACTAGTCATGGTTTCTCCCGTCTGCCTGTTTACCGGGAAGATGATGATAAAATGATTGGCATTTTGCATGCCAAAGATTTCTTTACCGCCTATATCAATAACCCTGATTTTAAACTGGAACGTATCATTAAGGACATTGCTTTTGTACACAGCTCTACAAAAATTTCTCTGGTCATGAAAACCTTACAGGATCAAAAAGTAGAGATGGCCATGGTAGTAGACAGCTATGGAACTATAAGGGGTCTAGTTACCACAGAAGATATTGTAGAAGAGCTGGTAGGAGAAATTTGGGACGAACATGACAAGGTAATATCTGCTTTTCATAAGGTAGGCAAGGACAAATATCTAGTTTCCTGCAATTCCAATTTGCAGAATCCCAGTCTAAACGATTTATTTAAATATCTGCAGCTGGACATTGACCGCTATGGCCTGGAAAACAATTCTATCAGTGGTTGGGTCGTAGAAACTCTGGGTGACATCCCCCACAAGGGCGACAGCTTCACTTGTAAAGATTTGCACATTACGGTCAATAAGACTAATAAAAACAGGGTGCTGGAAATACTGATAGATAAGGTGCCGGCGCTAGAATAAATTATTTGCCATTGGTGTCCGGTCCAAAAGTATAATTTAGGATATACTACTTATAACGTTCGCAGTTTATTGCCACGGGCTCCGGTGCAGTGGTTCGCTGTTTCCACTCAGCTACGCTTTGTGGACAGCTATCACATGGCCAGTTCCATTTGCTTGC
>Ga0268360_1001844_pt1 | contig 19287 bp, 23 predicted proteins | sample BioMet11_FD_192465 | JGI IMG/M metagenome (GOLD analysis project Ga0268360, IMG submission 192465) | Sewage microbial communities from Oakland, California, United States - Biofuel 11 (Illumina Assembly) | ecosystem: Engineered > Wastewater > Sewage > Unclassified | place: USA: California... | reverse complement strand
AACCCGCACAACGTGGGAAAGATCGAGAACCCTGATGGAAAAGGTCTTGAAGGAAGCCCGGCTTGCGGAGACATGGTAGCGGTTTACATTAAGGTCAATCCTGATACCAAGATTATTGAAGATATAAAGTTCGAATCTTATGGCTGCGCCTCAAACATTGCTACTGGCTCGGTTATTACAGATATTGCGAAAGGAAAGACCCTTGATGAGGCAAAGAAAATAACATGGAAACAGGCTTCGGAAGAACTTGGAGGTCTCCCTCCGATCAAAGCCCACTGCTCAGTGCTTGCAGTTGAGGGCCTGCGGGCCGCAATCAAAGACTATGAAGAAAAACACGGGCTTATAACCGAGAAAGAGCCTACCACAGAAGAGGTTGTCAGGAGCAGGCTAAAGCACGTTATGAACCCCCTGACCGGCCTTGACATAATTCGTACAAACCTTATCCTGAAAACGAGCGTGGAAGATGGAGTTGTGAGGGTGGTTGTAGACCTGCCTGCAAACCATCAGTTTGCTCCAGCAATAAAAGAAGATATTATGGAAAAACTGGGGTCTTTATGGGATGTCGAAAGAGTTGATGTAGTGTTTACGGCCTGACAAGAATTTAGGTTCATATCAGGATTTCAAAAGAAAAATAACACAAAACAGGTGTAATAACGCATGTATAAAAATGCCAGATGGGGAGAGGAGTACGAAATACAGAAAAGTTACCTGGTATTTATCTTTACTCACAGCAATTGCAGTTATCTTTTCGGGATGTACAATAGGGGAGTCCAAACCGCAGAAAGAAAATTCAGTTATTAAACCAGCTCAAGTGGAAACTTTTAGGGGAGAGAGTAAAAGCCTGGGCAACGGAACTGCTTATTCCTGGGTTATACTTGACAGAGAAGGAAATCCTTCATCAATAGGAATAAACTTTACAGAATCGGCTCTTCAAGGACTGTTTGAAGAGGAAATTACAGAGTATACACTTGCTCTGCCAGAAGAAGTTGCTTCCACGGCTTATAACCACATTGGAATAGATTGGAACCCTCATGGGCACGAACCTAAGGGAATTTATGACAAGCCGCACCTTGACTTCCACTTTTACATGATAAACCCTGAAGAGAGAGACAAAATTACGGCATCTGGGGAAGATTGCAAGAACGTATCGAAAAAACCGGCACCTGGATATATTCCGGAAGGATATGTTTCCACACCCGGAGGAGTGCCCAGAATGGGGGCGCACTGGATAGATCCAAAAGCGCCCGAGTTTAATGGACAGCCTTTTAATGAGACTTTAATTTACGGGTTTTATGGAGGAAAAATGGTTTTTGTCGAGCCAATGGTTACAATAGACCTCCTTAAGACAAAACCGGAAATAACAAAAGAGCTTAAACTGCCAAAATGTTATCCGACAACTGCATACTATCCGACAAACTATTTTATTGGCTATAACGACACAAGTAAGGAGTATACAGTGGCTCTTGGAGATCTGACTTTCAGGTGAAGCCCGGCTTAAAAATAGAGAGAGGAGTATTTTCTCCTCTCAAATGAGTTTATTTTACTCTCAAAAGAGTTCATTTTACTCTCAAATGAATTTAGGTCGTGTACGTGAATTATTGATCAATTCCTAAAAAGCAAATACATCCATCTAATTTGAGGAAAAATGTAAAAAGAGTCTTATGTATATGTTTTTCAATAACTCGCACCCACTACCTGAATTTATTCTTCTCTCAAATGAGTTTATTTTACTTTCAAATGAATTTATTTTACTCTCAAATGGATTTAGCTCAAAGAAGCGCAGAGTAAATGAGCTCAGGCTGTTGAATATGTTCATTCGTTTTCTCATCCTAACACAGGTGTAACAGCCGATTAATGGGAATTTCGTAGAATTCAGTTCGCTCAAAAAAGTTAATTTAGTGTTCAGATACAAGAAAAAAGCAACAAGGGAAATGCAAAGATCGAAATAAGTCTTAGGAACAAATTAAAAACGGAGAACAGATTTCACAATGTAGATAAAGATGAAGATACGGACTTTGACCTTTCCTTATAATACATGAAAAGTTCCTCTCCCCATTTTAAAGCCTGAGGCTCAAAGGCAATTAGAAATCGGGTTGTCACTCTCCCTTTTTTGTCAAGTAGAGAGAGGAAAAAGATCTTATCAGTTACAATCAATGATATGGGTTTTAAGTCACCTTCGTATACAAGAAAATCAGAAACTTTGCTGCGAAAGACATTTTTTATTTCTTTTTTATATTCGATCAGAGCTTTGTTAATGATGGGATTGCTTGTTTTTAGAAGTGGAATATCGGAATGATATTCAGTATGGAAAGCCTCTAGAACTTTTTCTGTAACAATTGTTGTAGCTTCGATGTCCTTTTGAAGATACTCAAAAAGAAGTAAAAGAGAAAAAGGATGAACTATCGAAATAAAAGACATTATACTCCTGGAACTCATTAAATTTGTCATAATCTCTTCTGGAAGCCGGAAAACGTTTGAGAAATCCTGTTCTATAATTTTAACGTGACCAAGTTCTCCTATTTTATTAAGAATATGGGGAGGAATAGGGCTTACATCATGGTCAGACCAGAAGTCCAGATTTTCTTCATAGACTGAAAGCGTATTCAGGAAAAACTCTGCATTTGAAGCAATCACCACACCCATATCTGAGAGGGAGTATATTCCATGATCTTCGAGAACAAGGCCCCAATCAGTTAATTTTTTAATTTGGGGGGTGATTGATTTCCAGGGAAAATCAAGCACATCTTTGATATCCTCACTACTTTTTGAACCTTCTTCTTTAAGGAGCAAAAGAAGATTCTTTCTCTTTTCAGAAAGGAAAATCGTATCCAGAAGCGAAGATTTGGTTTCTACTCTGGTATGTGCTTTCGATTTCATCTTACCTAATTAATACATGAAGGGACTATATAAATTCAATGAAAAAAAATTCTTATTTTCAAGAAGAAGGAACAGAAATCTAACTTTTTTCACTTATAATCTTTAAGATAAAAAAGATAATCAAAATGTTAAGGTGTCAATATTTACAGTTCAGTTTGAATAAACAGTTTAGAATAACCAAGACTTTTTGCTTATTCCAAAGTGGTTTGCCTGGCAAAAGCTTCTGGATTATTCCCACCACATGAATAAAAATCATACCGTTTTGGCTATATGAAATGCATATCAAAGTTTAGAGTGGCAATTCCAAAAAGGAGTTAGATACAAAGCTGGAAAACTGGAGGTTTTAAGATGGAAAACCGTAATAAATCTATAATCTTTGCCCTGCTAATAGTAGCGCTTCTTATTACGTCGACAGGTTTTGCAGCGGCAAAAGAGTCAACAATAGTTGTAAAAAGTGCTGATACCCCTGCTAACAGGGTAGCCATTTTCAGTGCCTTTTCACCCGAGAAAATTGAGATACATTCCGGTGAAAGTGTTACCTGGATTAACTTCAAGAAACCAAAAGCCCCAGTAGTGCTTGCAAGCGCTGACGAGCTTTGGAAAGAGACAACGTTGGGCTATGGAAAAGCCTTTTCCTTTACTTTTGAAAACCCCGGAACCTATTCTTTTACTCTTAAAGATAATCCTGATATAAAAGGAACAGTAACCGTACTTGCTGGTGAATCACAAAACGAAAATTCAGAAAAATCTGTGGGAACAACAGTCACCGCAGAAAAAGCACAGGTTCAGTCAAAACCAGAGTCCTCTGTGAAAGTTATAGAGACCACGAATAAAGAAAACGTCGCTCATGAAGAAAAGATAGCAATATATTCAACGACGCTTACTCCAAGTCTCCTGGAAATTGAAAAAGGAAGCACGGTTTCGTGGGTAAACTACAAAAAGCCAAAAGGATCCTCAGTGCTTGTAAGTGAGGATGGTTTGTGGGAAAAACAAACTATTAGCTACGGAAAAGCATTTTCATATACGTTTGAAAATTCAGGAACTTACACATTCAGCCTGGAAGGAGTTCCAGAAGCAAAAACTACTGTAGTAGTAAGGTAAAAACGATATATTTTAACAAAAAAAAGTTGGAAAAATTCAAAATAAAAAGTCCACATCAGGAAAACCAATTAAACACCGAAAAATTTGTCACCTACGCAAATATAAAGAGATTTAAAAAAGATGTACGGTAGTAGGGGTTTATTAATTTAGTTCATGAGTGAAATCAGCCGGTATAAGCAAGAATTAAGTAAACAAGGGATAGTTAGAGAGATAAGTAACAATTATTTCTCAAAAATATCTACAATATTTTTAACATATCCCTTATAGAGTTTGCTGAGGGCATTTGTTTTCACATTGCCCGCACTCCGTACATTTTGAATCCTTGCCTCTAAGGTCACTTTATAAAAGCTTCTCTTCTTCTACTTACTCAAATATCTCAGTATTGTTACAGGGCTTAAAATTTTTAGAAATCTCTGCTCATTAATCTCTGCTCAGTAATCTCTGCTCAGTAATCTCTGCTCAGTAATCTCTGCTCAGTAATCTCTGCTCGGTAATCTTTGCTCATTAATCTCTGCTCAGTAATCTCTGCTCAGTAATCTCTGCTCAGTAATCTCTGCTCAGTAATCTCTGCTCATAATCTCTGTTTCGCGAGAGGCAGTATCGATAAAACTGACACCCTGATCTATAGCATAACGAGTCATATATACAGCTTTTTCTTCATCAATTTTTGAGTCGTCACCCAAGAGTAGGAAGCAATATGGGGCCGAATCCAAATACTGAGACACCTTTTGCCTTTTTGACCAGGTTTTCGAGATAGCATATATATTTATCCTTTATTTTAAAAAAATCCACCCCGAAAGAAATTCTTAATGCTTTTTCATCAGAGTAGGAGACAATACTTTGTGAGACTACGAACAATATAAACATCAGCAAAAGAAATTTGATAAAAGAATAAATTCGGGAAAAATAGTAATAGAAAACTATATTAGAAATGTTAGGTTTCAATTTGAAACTAAAAATATAGAGTTGAATCTGGAAAAAACGATGATGACAGGTATTATATAAAAAGAATATAAAAATAAGAATGGGACCGGGTAGGAGATGAGAAATACTTTTTAATGAGTTATAGCTTCGGGCATGTAGAGATGCAGTCTTTGATACGTAAGAAATGTTGTATCCTGAAATGATTTAGTGGATTCAAAACCGTTTGGAAGTCTAATTCATAATACAACAGCAGGCGACACAAAAGGTTAAACGTTGAATAAATTCCAATTTCATTCTGGTATTGTGGAATGATTACGTAAAATGAAACAAATTCAAAGTTGGAGTAAAATAATGGTCACCTGTACACGATATACAAATATAATAAAAGATATTTAAAAAGCAAAATAATTTTGGGATAAAACATACGTAAAAAAGAATATTTTAAATATGTCTTTTTCAATCTGGAAAAGTACAAAATCCAGAGTTTGATCAATCTCAATGGATGGAAAATCCAGATAGGAACAGATTTTAATTATAAAAAATATACACAGAAATTCCACTCTGAATCCCTATGAAGGTGTATTTTTGAATCAGGGAATATTGAAGAAAGCCATTGTGATCCTCTTACTGCTTACAGTTGGAGTATTTCTGGTCCATGCCTACTGGACGGAGATTGTATCTGTTATCGGAGAGAGCTTAAAAATGCTCACCGAAACACGGATTCGATATGTCATTCTGGCGTTCTTAGTTTACCTGTTGAGTGTGTACTTATTTGCAGTCCGCTGGCAGCAGGTACTTTCCAGCATTGGCCACGACCTTAAAGCCACAGACCTTCTTCCCATTCTTTTCGGAGCAATTTTTGTGAATAATCTAACTCCGGCGAACAGGACAGGAGGCGAACCCCTGCGGATGTTATGGGTTAACAAACGTTTCGGGATAAGTTATACCGACGCTTTCATAACGATCCTCTTTGAAAGGCTCGTTGAAGTGATTCCAATTATCCTGCTCTTATTCTATGTGCTATATTTCGTTCCTTCTTTAGAGATTAAATTCCTGCCTCAGAAAAATATCCTGACCTTAAATTCAACTTATCTATTGCTCTTTGCCTCTCTTGCAACCGGAATACTCATATGGATTTTCCGGAAAAGATTCACTGTCCTTCTTAAAGATATAAAGCAAAACTGGAAAAAACTTCATAAATCTTTTATTCCTGCTCTCCTGTTATCTTCCGGGGTCTGGATTCTTGACATAGTACGACTTCAACTGATCGCCCTGGCTCTAAATCTGAATCTTTCTCTGCACATTATCGCATCAGTTTCAATCTTGTATCTCCTGCTCGGACTCCTGCCAATAACTCCTGGAGGGCTTGGAATAGTTGAAGGAGGACTGGTCTCCCTGCTTCTATATTTTGGGTTATCGCTTGCTTCTTCAGGAAGTTTTGTTTTTCTTGAACGTTTTATCTCTTTCGGACTGAGCAGCCTGATAGGATTCCTATACCTGTTTTATTACGGAGGATCTGAGATATGGAAAAATATAAAATTGCAATGATCAGTGATTGGTATTTTCCAAAGGTAGGAGGAATCGAGTATTCAATGCACACCCTTGCTAAAACCCTGAGCAGGCATGGATATGAGGTAAGCGTTATTACAAGGAGCTACCCAGGTGTTCCCGAGTACAGTAAAAGAGATGGAGTATCAGTAATAAGGGTCAAAGGTAGACCTTTACCCGGACAGAGTCGATTTCTCATGCCCGGTGCATATAAAGAACTCTTCAGCCTTTTGAAAAACGGGAATTATCAGATTGTCAATTGCCATGGGCTGGATTCTCCCATAGGTATGGTTGCTCTTATTGTCTCCAGAAAACTCGGCATTCCCGTAGTAGTCACCAATCACTCCCTGGTAGGAGATACGCCATATAGTTCGCTTTTATATCTTGCAGGTAAATTGCTTTTAAAGAATGCCGATGCTGTAATTGCAGTTAGTTCGGCAGTTGAAAAAGACTCAAAACTGATGACAAAAAAACCAATTTACCGGATTTTCAATGGGGTAGATTCTGAGGATAAAATCATCACAGTCCCTTTTCCTGTAAATACTGAAGGAAAACTCATAATTGCCACCGTTGCACGCATGACAAAGAAAAAGGGTGTTCAAAACATTGTAGATCTAGCTCCTTCACTTCTGGAAAAGCATGAAAATTTGCTGTTTGTAATGATAGGAGACGGCCCGCTAAGGGAAAAGCTTGAAAGCGCAGTGGAGGAGGCAGGTTTATCCGGAAATTTCTACTTTACAGGGGAAGTGTCCAGAGAAAAAGTGCTGGGATATCTGGAACAGGCAGATATCTTTGCCCTTCCTTCGAGTAATGAGGCTTTTGGAATTTCGATTCTGGAGGCAATGTCAAAAGAGGTTCCTGTCGTAGCAATGAATAACAGTGGGGTTTCGGATATTGTCAGGAACGGGGTAAATGGTTATCTTGCAGACAGCCTTGCCGAATTTTCATACTATCTCGAGGACCTTATAGAAAAACCGGACCTGCGAACTTCCTTTGCCAGGGAGGCTTTAAGAGGTCTTTCAAATTATGACTGGCACCGAATCTGTAAACAGACAAGCAAGGTATATACAAGTGTCATTTATGAAAAATATCACAATAACCGTTGATGTGGAAGAAGACTGTCCCCCTATGCTTACAAGTACGAGAGGCATGGAAGAAGGACTGCCTGAGTTACTGGACCTTTTCAAAAAAGAAAGGATAAAAGCAACCTTTTTTGTTACCGGGATGATGGCTGAGCAATATCCTGACGTTATATCCAGAATTCCTAAAGAAGGGCATGAACTTGGATGCCATGGATATACCCATACGCGTTTTGACCGGATGGATAAAGAAGAAGCCAGAACTGCTCTTAAACAGGCTGGAAAAGTTCTGAGGCAGTTTGAAAGGAATCTGGTTTCTTTCAGGGCTCCAAACCTGCAGTTCCCGAAAGATTATCTTGGACTTCTGGAAGATGAGGGTTTCAGGTACGACTCGTCCATTGCAGCATATAAGCCTCCGTTTCCCCGGAGCAGAGTTGAAGGCAAAATAATAAGAATTCCTGCGACGATTACTTCTTCATTTATAAGGCTGCCTCCGGGAGTTTTTCTCCCGCTACTCAAGCGCTGGGAATCTCCTGTTATCTTTGTCCACCCCTGGGAATTTGTGGACATGTCAAACACATCTATACGCCTGGACTGCAAGTTCAATACTGGAGAAAACGCTCTTAACAACCTTAAAACCCTGATCTGTGCTCTAAAAGATCAACACTACGGTTTTTTAACCTTTCAAGAAAGAGCGAATCTTGAAAAAGATAAGTAACTGCTAAAGAGTAAATATTATGGTTATTCATACTTGATAGGTTTGTAGTTTTAACTGAGGTAATGGCACAAATTATTCTTCAAGGACTTCTAAAATTTTCCTAATTTTTTCGTTTTGTATAGAATATAGCCTCTTTTTCCCTTCTTTTCTTACTTTAATTATCCCCCAATCCTGTAATTTTGCAAGGTGCATTGAGGTATTGGACTGCGTTTTGCCAATGATTTCTGGAATTTCACAGGCGCATATTTCTCCGTTATTACCGTACTTATGTTCTCCGCAGTTACACTCAGATTCGATTAGAGCCTTGATAATTCTATACCTTGTGTCTTCACTGAGGGCTTTGAAAAGTTGTAGATTTTCTTCATTAATCATATCAATATTCATTGAATCCGTGAAACTATATATATTTATCTAAGGCTAGAAGTTGAACCTACTGTTTCTGATCTGAAGAGAGGAAGACACTTGAATTGAATGATCTGATAGCCTTTCTAAAAATTTCAGTTACACTTTTGAATCCTTGACATTTCTTTTCTTGCTCTTTTTGATTCCTAATTTGGAAATTACAATCTGGCGATCAACTTTGAAACCTGCCAGTTACATCTTTCGGGTATACGTTTTGTAGGGCGCCTTTGAGGGTTATTTTGAGGCACGGTATATTATGGTCGCCACCCTTATATATCATATCGACAGATCTAGATATCAATATTCTTTGATATATGTGCGGATTATAAAAGGAGACGTTTTTAGATGAGTAAACTCGGAAAAAATTTACTTGGGAAACTCACAGGAAATAACAAAAGTTGCTGCTGTTGCGGGCCTTCTATTGTAAGTGTCAGAAAAATAAAAGTTGGCAATAAAGATATGGAAATTGCCGGATTAGATGAAGAATTCGAAAAACAGAATGATATAGGCAAGACTCCAGAGAATATAGACTGCGAAGAACTTATTCGAAACCTTACAAAGATAAATGAGATTTCGGAAGACGAACTGGAGAAATTCAAAGCCGCAGTGTTGAAAGAATATGAAACATACTGGCAGAAGAAAAAAATATAATCATATTTATACATATGAATATGAAACATTGCCAATCATGAGGAGAATTTTGTTATGAGGCCCTGGAAATGAATTTTAAGTGCTCAATCTGCGGAAAAGAGGAAGATTCGTTACTCTGAGCCAATCACGTGGACTTAGGAACTATAAAACTATGTGTAAAATGCTGGTCAAAAGAACAGAGTAAAAACAAGCTACTCCCTTTAGAAGGTGGAGGTAGCTGCTGCAGGTAATTCATGGAAACCGAAAAGAAATCAGATACGAATAAAAGAAAGAGTGAAGTGGAAATCGAAAGGTTGAAGCGTTTTATTTTTGATCGGGATCAGTTAGAAGTAAGAACTCAAAAGCTCAGTTCTCTGGTAAATATGCTGGACGAAGAAGTATTAAATTCGGAAACAAGGGTTTTTAAGGCTCTTGCCGATACGAATCGTCTGAAGATTTTGAAACTATTGAAGGAAGGAGAACTCTGTGCCTGCGAACTAACGATTGCCCTTTCCAATTCTCAATCGACTGTTTCTCATCATCTTTCAGTATTGAAAAATGCGGGCCTTATCAAAGAACGGAAAGAAGGTAAATGGTCTTACTTTCGTCTCTCAGATGGAGCGGTTATTGAGATACTTAACCAGGCAAAGCTGCTTCATGACAAGTGAGCTTTCAGTAAAGTTCTCTTTTTGAAAGTAAGATATAAGGACAAATTTGGACCCTTCAAAAACGATTTAAGCTTCGAAAATGTCGGGTTCTGGAGAGAATACTGTGTATCCAGATTTCCAATAGCTGTAGCTTTCGACGATTGAATAAAAAGTAAATTTTGAAGGAAGATCAAAATGTTCTGGAATAATTTAACTGTGGCGGTTAATTACTTCGTTGAAATAGCAGTCGAACTTGCTGTTTTATTTATAGGAATAACCTTTCTCGTGGCGCTGATTCAGGAGTATGTGCCAGACGAGACCATAAAAAAGGCACTTGGTGGGAGGAACAAGGTAATAGGAAGCATCCTTGGGGCAGGATTTGGTGCTCTAACTCCTTTCTGCTCCTGTTCAACCATACCACTTCTACTTGGGATGCTCAAGGCTGGTGTCCCTTTTGCTGCAGCAATGGCATTCCTGTTCTCATCGCCCTTGCTAAACCCGGTGATAATCTCTGTATTTGTCATATTACTGAGCTGGAAGGTAGCTGCTCTTTACTTTGTTGTAGTCTTCATAACCGCAGTTGTCATCGGCCTTTTGCTTGACGGACTGGGCTTCTCAAGATATGTTAAGCCAGCCGCTGTTGTGCGAAACAGCTGTGACTGTCAGCAATCAACGGACGCAAAATCCAGGATACAGAGATCTGCAGGATTCGCATTCAGCCTATTCCGTCAGCTCATGCCCTATCTCCTTTTAGGAGCAGGCATTGGTGCATTCATTCACGGATTCGTACCAACGGACATTGTCTCCCGCCTCGCAGGGCCGAGCAATCCTCTGGCAGTTCCTGTGGCTGCAATTGTTGGCATCCCTCTCTATATCCGGGCTGAGACCATGATCCCTATAGGACTGGCGCTAATTGGAAAAGGGATGAGTGTGGGAGCAGTACTTGCACTGATAATTGGCGGAGCAGGAGCTAGCATACCAGAACTGACCCTTCTTTCAGCCATATTCAAGAAAAGATTATTGGGAGCCTTCTTAGTGACCATCTTTACCATAGCTGTAACTGCAGGATATCTTGCCAATCTGCTGGCATTGTGAAAGCAATCAAAGAAAGAACCAGAATAATGCCGTGCAGACAAATCAAAAACCTGGCATATTTGCCAAATGTCCTGGTGTCGAGTCAATTATCAAGGATCCAATAATTCCGAATAATTGCAATCGATTTTATACGACATTTTATTGTTGACTCAACACTAGAGATTCAGTCTTTTATCTCATCTCTGACCTGCCGGAAGATTTTGAGCTTCTCTTCATATGATCCCACAGTCTAAGCAGAACCCTCAAAATTTTGTGGATTACTTCTCTTGCTCTGGGAGATCTGGTCGGAAGCTGGAAATTAGTACTGCAAATAGGGCAGGACACTTTAGAACATCGAAGTAGAATCACCGCGTTTTCAAACGTGGAATGAATGCATAATCTGTCTCAACATCACATTTTTAACTCTAATAATATATTGAGATTATTAGGTCTTATATACATTATTAAGTTTTATATATTTTATTAAGTTGTATATATTATTAAATTTTAGATATAGTACAAAGTTTTGTCTTGGAAGCTGGAAATGCTACAAGAGCCGCTTAACTTTGCTACTGGACTTAAACTATAAGGTTCTACAGAGTAGTTTTGCAGGTAAAAGTTTGAACGTTGATGGCGAGAACCGGAATAACAATTGCCTGGGGCAGTATGGCATCGGTTGAAATTCCGTAGGTGCCCGTCAATTCATTGGCGGGAGCTGTCACCTGCATTCTTTGCCTCTTTTGTTATTTCTTTCATCATCTCCCCTACAAGGTTTGCTTTTTCACAGTGAGAAGCCTCTTTTGGTTTGCAGTTTAGGAGAATGCTCATCAGTCTATCGGCCATCCGGTAGAACTTGAGATCTTCAAGCCGGATCAAAAGCGCGGACAAGTTTTCGCTGAACTCCCTACATTTGTCATGGTTACAGACAGCCTCCTCATGCAACTGACATACCGATTGCAGATCTTTTATTATTTCGCTCGGGATATTCTCGACCATAGGACTCAACCCGGTTAGCATTTATTTTCAGTGATTTTAAGAAGCAATTGAAAGTATAAAAGTAAAATTCGGCAGAGCAAAATCTGGGAAAATAAAATATGAGAAAGTAAAATCTGGAACATTTAACTGTAAATCAAAAAGTATAATCTCATTTTTAAGGCCAGTATTTTAAAATGCATACTCATGCCTGCAGTGCTCCATTATATCCTCTATAAAATCCAGGTAAAAGTCATCCGGGACTGTCACTTTGTCTCCGGCCCTGACGGCTCTGGCTTCGAGGTCTTCTTTACATGCGTAAATTTTAAACTCTGGCTGTTCCTCTATCCCGGTAAGCAGGTGATAGACTCCGTCTCCTGCAAGGTAGATTCTGGCTTTCCCGGAACGTGCAGCCAGTTTGAGGCATAACTCCGATCTCGGGCTGAAGGGAGGCTTTGTCAGCAGAAACACATCCGATTGTTCTTTTTTCATATTATCATCCAATAAATCCTTAATCAGCAACCAGTATTAAAATGAGAGAACGCAGTCCGAGCTTTCCATTGCTTCAAAAAATTCTTCTTCGTCGGTCAGTTCCAGAGTTTCGATGAAGGTTTCCCCGAAAAGCCCTCTTTCTACAAGCGAAGGCTCGTGCACAAGCACTCTCAACTCCCCGTATGCATATAGAATATCTGCAAGGTTTGGTAATCCAAGTTTTCGGCTATCTTGACCTGCAACTGCAAGATAAACTCCATCACCATAAAGGCCAAGAGTCACATCCATCTCGCTAAGGCTTACTGCAGCTGCATTCAACGCCCCAAATGCTTTTTCACTGCCATATGGAGCTGTATCCAGCAGATAGAAAACTGATTTCATCGTTTAGACCTCGTTTCTGCTAACTTATCTTGACAATGAAATTACTCTATCACTCTTACCCAGCATTTCCGATAGCTCATAAAGGCTAGTAATTCTTATTCCAGGGAGATAATCTCTGCAGTTACTCCCCTGTATAATCTCTTCTTCTGGAATGTAGCCTCTTGCACCGGCACATCGCGCACAGGCTCGAATAACGACCCCTTTTTCCGCAAGTCCGGAAAACAGTTGTCCTGCATTGGTAAAGAAGGACGGTTCCTGGCCTTTTTTTGGAATATGCACCGCATCCAGGTACAGAAACATGTTTACTTTATGATTTTCAAGTGCAGCCTCAGCGAGTTTGTAGGCAATGTCAGCGTACTCAGAGATGTAAGGACCATCAGTGAGAACTATTGTTAGTGTCTTCAAAGCTTCCTCCAACTAATTGATACGTTAATGATCATGACTTAAATATACGCAGCCAGAAACTGTAGCCGTTCGAGATTGGGTTCATAACCTGGCTCTTTAAGTTGCGTACACTGATCTAAACTTACCTGTCCTGCCATTAGCCTTATGGCAAAGCTGTAACAGCCCTGTTCACCGCAGTCTCGACAGTTGGTCTGGGGCAGGTGTTTATATATGTCCATAAGTTCTACCCTGACTTTTTCTCTGGGAGGCGGAACTATTCCTTTTTTGATAGTTTCATTAATAGTGTTTTTTAGATTTTTGAGTTCTTCTTTAGCTTCATTTTCATTTTTAACCATTCTCATGACTATTTTTCCGCTACCATAAATAGTTGTAATGATTTCTCCTTTTTGAATTATGAGACTATCTTTTTTATCTGAATAATTCCCTCTGGGAAAGATTGGTTCAAGAATTTTTAAGACCCCACCCAGCGGAGGAGCCATATTTGCAATTACTCTGAACTTTGTAGAATCCGCTATACAAGGCAAAAGTTGTCGAACTTCCGCAATCTCCACAGGCTTTGCCTGAGAAAGGTCTTTAATTTCTTCAGTGTTGATTTTTTTGTCATTTTTTAAGAAATTTTTGCCATATTCACTGATTTTTGCAGTTCTTCCTGTTAACTCAATCAGGTCTGCATCTTGTAAAATCTTCAGATGGAAATCAATCGTTTTATTCCCGACTAGAGCTTCAATTTCCTCAACATTTCGATGGCCGTTTGCAAGGAAGTTTATTATTTTCCTTCGGGTCTTATTGCCCATAGCAAAATTCACCAACTTTGTTTCACTCGAACCTCCTGACATTTTACACCTCTCAGGTACTATTGAAGTTTGACTCAGTTTAGATCAATTAAACAGTATCAGCAAAGATGTCTAAGAGTAAAACCTAACTCTTTCAAACGATTCCTACAATTAGTTATGACGTTATATCAATAAAAACACAAAAGCCAAATATCAAAAAAGATTGATACGTAAAAAACATTTAAACGGTTATAATTTAAAGAAGCTCTGCCCGACTATTAAGTTCAGGCAAAAGTCTCTCACATATTTTAGGAGATCCTAATATGGAACTAAAAAACAAGATTGAGACCATAATAAAGAACACTGTAGCAAATTCAGATACTAAAACAAGATATCGTGAACCCATCATAGGTTTTGCTTCTACTACCGATCCTATTTTTATGGAAATTAAACAAATCGTAGGTCTTCATCACTTAAATCCAAAAGAAATCTTTCCTGAAGCAAAGACCGTTGTCGCTTTTTTCTTGCCATTTGACAAAGAGCTTGTGAAACAGAACTTGAAATCAGGCGTGGTAAAGGAATCTATTCAGGCTAGTGTAGATACTTCTCACCTTATCGGAGAAATCAATGAAAGAATCAAAACTGAACTGGCAAAAGAAGGTATCACAGCAATTGTACCTAAAATTATTTTCGATTACAAGAATAATGGTTTTAATGTTTCATGGTCTCACAAGAGCGCCGCTTATGCTGCCGGAATTGGAACTTTCGGAGTTAACCAAATGTTGATTACAAAAGCTGGATGTGCAGGTCGAATTGGATCTCTTCTGATTTCTGCCGAAATCCCTCCTACTCCACGTCCAAAAGAAGAGTTCTGCAGGCACAAAAGAGGAGAAAAATGCCTTGTATGTGTGGATAGATGTCAATCCGGCGCTCTTAGTTCAACTGGGTTTGATAAAGAGAAGTGCTTTATGCAGCTTCAAGAAGACATAAAAGCTTACCCTGAACTCAATCAACATGGCTGTGGAAAGTGCACCACTGGCCCCTGTACCCTGGACCCTGCTGAGTTAGAGGAGGATTCTGTAAAGTCTTTGACAACTAATGTCTTTGACAACTAATGTCTTTGACAACTAATGTCTTTGACAACTAATGTCATATAACTACACAGTCATTAGAGTTACAAAGTCATTAGAAGTACAAAGTCGGTATAGTTACAAAGTCGAGAGTTACAATATCGATAGTTACAAAGTCGAGAGTTACAAAGTCATTGTAGTTACAAAATCGTCATAGTTGCCTACTCAAAGACATTTTGTCCATTTAGTAGATAGAGACTTTGCAGAAACCTGGAAATTACTTTGCTCGTATTTCATTCAGCATGGAATGATACACCAGGGAACCGTACTTTTCGATAGGCTCTAAAATATTCTTCAAATTATTTAGGCTCAAATGTACGCACTGAGAACCTGCAAATGTTCCTGGTTAGTTGCGTACTCCGGCTCCTTGAGCGACGTACACTTATCAAGGGAAGCTTCTCCGCTCATGAGTTTTATGGCAAAAGTATAACAGCTCTGTTCGCCACATTTACCGCAATTTGTCTGGGGCAGGTATTTGTAAAGCGCCATGGGTTCGACCCTAACCTTTTCCCGGGGAGCAGGAGCAACACCCTTTGCAATAGCCTCATTGATGGTACTTCTAAGACTTTCAAGCGCTTCTCTGGCCTCTGCCTCGTTTTTAATCATTGTCATGGTAACTTTTCCAGTACCGTAAACCGTTGTAAGCACTTCTCCTTTTTGCAATATCAGGGCGCTGATCTTTTCCGAGTATCTGCCTCTGGGAAAAAGAGGTTCAAGAACTTTGAGGGTTCCACCAAGCGGGGGAGTCATATTTGCAATTACCCTGAATTTTGAGGAGTCTGCTATACAGGGTAAAAGCTGACGGATTTCTGCAATATCCACAGGTTTTGCCTGAGAGAGATCGGCATTTTTTTGAGTATCTTTTTCTTCCTTGCCCTTCAGAAAATTTCTGCCGTATTCACTTAACCTGACTGTTCCGTCTGTTAATTCAATCAGGCTTGCCTGTTGAAGAAGCTTGAGATGGAAGTCAAGCATTGTTTTTCCTGCAGCTTCTGCGACTTCTTCGGTACTTCTATCGCCATCTACAAGAAAGTTCATAATCTTCCTTCGGGTGGCATTAGACATAGCATTATTTACAAGTTTTATCTCATTCGGATTTCCAGGCATTTCCACACCCTTGTTATTATATAGAATATAATTTCTTAAGATGTAACCATTATTTTTCCAGAGAGCTACCACTATAAGACCACATTTTTTCTTAAAAATGAAGTCAGTTCTTCGGATTAATATAGAATCTTCTAGTCAATATGAAGCTTACTTCATAAGAACATGGGAGCTGAATATCAAAAAAGATTGATATGAGATTTAAGAGAGATTCCAGAAACCAACATTTTAACATTTATCAACTATACACCTATCAATTATTCTTGATACTCATCATGCATGTTTTTAAAACCTGAATCTCTAATGTCGATTATATCATTTTTACAGAATACAATTGATTAGTAAGGAGACAAGGAATTGAAAAAAGAAAAAGATACATTGCCAAAAGAAAAAGATACGTTGCCAAAAGAAACTACAAATAATCCAGAAGATGAGGAAGAAGACCTGCTGTACACACATAAGGCTGAAGACCGGGGCAACACTATGCACTGGAATAACGCTTTTTGCAGAAAACCTGGCCATTAAGGCTGAGACATGAACTGCCGCGAAAAAGAGAAGACGAAGACTGCTTAATTTTAAAATACAGCTGATTATAAAGGCAAATTGCCTGTAAATGTAAATTGCCTGTATCTTCACAGTATGAAGTAATTTAATCAAAATATACCTGATTTGAAATTTTTAAATTATACTGCAGATTACAAATTTATATAGTTTTTAAGTAGGAGAGAATTTCAATGTCATTTTTGGATGAAATGTTACCTGAAACTGCGGAAGCTTTTGGACAGATGAGAAGTTCAATATTCAAAGATGGTTATCTGGATCTTAAAACCAAGGAACTTATAGCCATTGCCTCCTCTGTCCTTATGCGTTGTCAGTTTTGTGTTGATACACATTCGCAAAGAGCGATTGCTGCAGGAGCTACAAAGGAGGAGATTGCCGAAACGATTTCAGTTGCTATGTTTGTTGCTGCAGGCACACAGATAGGGTGGACAAACATATACAGGGAAAATATATACGACAAAATCTTTGAAAAGGATAAGGGAGAAGAAGGGAAAGATAAGGGAGAAGAAGACTGTTGTTGCTGCTGTAAAGACTAAAAACCCAGTCATTTTATTTTTTTCTTTCAGGTTTCTTTTCTTTCAGGTTTCTTTTCTTTCAGGTTTCTTTTCTTTCAGGTTTCTCATCTTTCAGGTTTCTTATCTTTCAGGTATCTGTTAGATTTTTTATTTGATTTTTTATTATGCAGTTGCGAGATAATGTTAAAACTGTTTATAAATTCGAGGTTCACTTTGTAAAAATAGCTTTTGGAATAGGCCCAATAAGTGTTTATTGAACGAAATAAGCTTGAATTTGCCTGATAACAACTCAATTTTTTAGCCAGATTTATCCGTTAATTCCGGTTCATACTTTCGTTATTTTGCTTCATTTGCGTGATCGAGTAAAATATTTATATCAGAGACTATACTTGAATATATCAATATATTTTGATAATTGAAACCTTTTTTATACACACAAAGAGAGACCTGGAACTATATTAAGGGCATAAATAACTCGAGTAAGAGAGAAGGCGATACCTGTGGATGCAAGTGAAAAAAAGCAAGTAATTAAAGAGAAATACGGGAAAATAGCAATGGTAGGCGGGTCCTGTTGTTCGAGTGGATGTTGTGGTGATTCAAGTGCGATAGATCTGTCAAAATCCATTGGCTATTCTGACAATGATATCAATGCTGTTCCAGACGCAAATCTGGGCCTTGGTTGTGGAAACCCAACCGCTTTTGCAGAATTAAAACCAAGCGATGTTGTACTAGATCTCGGTTCAGGTGCAGGATTTGACTGTTTCCTTGCTGCACAGAAGGTAGGGAAATCAGGAAAGGTTATTGGAGTTGATATGACTCAGGCTATGGTCGAAAAGGCACAGGCAAACTCCCAAAAATACGGTTATACCAATGTCGAATTTCGTCTTGGAGATATAGAAGCTCTTCCGGTTGAGAGCGGGTCAGTGGATGTTATTATCAGTAATTGCGTGATCAATCTTGCTCCAGATAAAGAAAAAGTTTTTAAAGAAGCCTTTAGAGTTTTGAAACCAGAAGGCACAATGTATATTTCTGACATGGTTCTTCTGGCTGAGCTTCCTGAAAACCTGAAGAATGACAAAGACCTGCTCACAGGCTGCCTTGCAGGTGCCTTGCTTAAGGAAGAGTATCTTGGGCTTTTAAAGAGAGCCGGATTTTCAGTTGAAGTTTTGAATGAAGACCTGGATATAAGCAAAAGACAATATAATGAGTTGCCTGCAGAGAGCTTAAAACTTAAAGCCTGGAAATAAAAAGATTTCTACTTTTTTCACTTTATAACTTGCAACTTTGGAGAAAACCATTTAACATGAATTACTAAGAAAAGGAGCTTTTACATGGCATGGCCTATAACTTCTGGCGATTATGTAGTAGGAGACCAAAAATCTTCTGTGGCAGTAGTAACCCTTGCTTCTGACTATCGAGACTTGAATTTAAAAAACTACGCCATCTGCGGGACCTGTTTTACGGAAAATTTTGGAATTGAGAAGATAATAGTTAATGTACTTTCAAATCCTCACATCAGTTGCCTGATTGTCTGCGGGAAGGAAAGTGAACATTTTGCCGGGCAGTCCCTGCTGTCACTTGCCGAAAATGGGGTTTCGACTTTTGGAGGGTCAAAAAAGATTGTCGGGTCTGAAGGAATAATTCCTTACCTTAACGAAATTCCAGCGACTGCAATCTCTCGTTTTCTTAGGGAAATTGAAGTCATTGACCTCGTAGGGATAACCGCCCCTTCGGTCATCCAGCAGGCAATAGATTCCTGTAGTAGAAAAGAAAGAAGCGAAGCTCCGGAGCTTATCATGCCCGAAATTGATGAAAATAGCTGGAAGAAATATGAATCTCAGGTAAAGAAGAATGTAATGTCCAAAATTAAAAAAGGATAAGATTCAAAGTTTTCAGCTTCTAATTAAAAAGATCTAAAAAATAATTTCATGAGCCTATCCCGAAACCAATTTCG
>Ga0268360_1001843_pt1 | contig 19293 bp, 17 predicted proteins | sample BioMet11_FD_192465 | JGI IMG/M metagenome (GOLD analysis project Ga0268360, IMG submission 192465) | Sewage microbial communities from Oakland, California, United States - Biofuel 11 (Illumina Assembly) | ecosystem: Engineered > Wastewater > Sewage > Unclassified | place: USA: California... | reverse complement strand
GCTTCTCGTACAACGAGGACGCCCCGTTGGACATGCGCATGGATTCGGGGAACCACACCCAAACCGCAGCAGAGGTCATAAACACCTACACCGAAGCCGACCTCACCCGAGTCCTACGCGTATACGGCGACGAGCGCTTTGCGAGTCGCATCGCTCACGAGATCGTGACCACGCGCGAGAAGGAGCCCATCGAGACGACCTTCCAGCTCGTGGACGTGATCAAGAGGGGGATTCCGGCGGCGGCAAGGAGGCATGGCGGCCACCCCGCGCGCAAGACCTTCCAGGCCCTGCGCATTGAGGTGAACCACGAACTCGACGCGCTCGACAGCGGTCTTCGCGCCGCCGTTCGCTGGGCCGATCCCGGCGGCAGGATCTGCGTCATCTCGTACCACTCGCTCGAGGATCGCATCGTCAAGCACGTCTTCTCCGAGCTTTCACAGGGGTGCACCTGCCCGCCGGACCTTCCGGTGTGCGTGTGCGGAAACGTGCCGATAGTCAACGTCAGGACGCGCAAGCCGCTTGTCGCTACGGACGAGGAGATTGCCCGAAACCCGCGGGCGAGAAGCGCACTCACGCGCGTGGCGGTCAAGCTCGACGCCTCGGACGCGAGAAATACGGTACGACCGGTCGAGAGACCGTTCGCATAGAACCATCGCAGCGGACACGCACCACGAACGCACTACGAACGCACCACAAACGCAGCTTAAACGCACTACGAACGCACCACAAACGCAGCATTTACGAAGCACCAGACCAGTATCGATGCGGCATCGACCGCGAGATGGGAACCACGTGATGAGGTATCAGGGATCAGAGGCCCTCGACATGGAGACCGCCGAGAGGCGTGCCACGAGGCATGAGGAAGCGCGTGCGCCACGCTCCTCGTTCTCCGTTGTTACGGGCGGCGGTCTCGATGCGCGCGCCCGCAGGGGCGTCTCCACCGAATTCCTCACGCGTGTGAAGATGGCCGTCGCGGTCTCGATGACGCTCATCGCCCTCGGCGTGTGCCGCGTTGCCCTCACGACCGCGTCAGTGTCGCTTCTCCAGGGCAACGTCACGCTACGCTCCGAGATCAAGGAGGCCAAGTCGTACAACGACGACCTCCAGGTCGAGCGCTCGATTCTCTCCAGCGCGTCGAGGATCGACCGAATCGCCACGCAGAACTACGGCATGGTCCTCTCCGACAGCTATGACGTGCTCGACCTCACAGCCACGAACGATGGCGCGTCGACGACTGCCGACACGGCTTCCGCACAGACCGATTCCGAGGTCAGCGGCACAACCCAGACTGATGGGGAAGCTGCGCAGACAGCCGAGGAGACGGACGCGGCAGCCAGCGAAGCGTAGACTCTTCTCCGTGACAAGCAGAGACAGAAATAGCCGCCCCAGGCGGAGGGACGTTCCAGAGGCCTCGTATGACGAGGCCTCTCGTGCGCGTTATCGTCGGAGGTCCTCACGTCCCGGCGGTACGGGTTCGGGGGACTTCGACAAGGGGCTGACGATGACGCGCCGCGGCTTTGCGGCGCTCTTCGGGGTCGTGGCCGTCAGGCTCTTCTGGCTCCAGATCGTCGACGGCTCAGACCTCGCTTCGGCTGCCGAGGCGAACCGCACCAACGTGGCCACCCTTCACGCAAAGCGTGGCACCATCTACGATCGCAACGGCAACGTCCTCGCGATGAGCATCGACTGCTCCACGGTCTACTGCAACCCCCAGAACGTCCACGACCCGTCGGGCCTCGCCACCATACTCGCAAACATCCTCGGTGGCGACTACAACGACTATCTCACCGATGTGACTGCGGACACGACCTTCATCTACATCAAGCGTCAGGTGGACGACGACGTTGTGAAGAAGCTCAAGGACAAGCTCAGCGAGAGTGACATCGAGGGCATCTACTACCTCGACGACACCAAGCGCGTCTATCCCTACGACGGGACCTGTGGCCAGATTCTGGGGGCCGTGGGCACGGATGGCCAGGGCCTCACGGGTCTCGAGCTTCAGTACGAGGACGTTCTCACCGGCGTCGACGGAGAGATGATCATGGAGACGGGCCTCGGCGGTACGCCCATCGCGGGCGGAACCTACGAGGTGAACGAGGCCGTCGATGGCGTCGACATCATCCTCGGCATCGACATCAACATTCAGGAGAAGGCCGAGGCCGCGCTCTCGGATGCCGTGAAGACCTACAAGGCGGAATCCGGCTCCGTTCTCGTCATGAACCCCAAGACCGGCGAGATCCACTGTGCCTGCTCGACGCCGTTCGCCGACGTCTCTGACCTCTCGACGGTCGACTCCGATGGGCTTACCCTCAAGCTCGTCTCGATGTCCTATGAGCCAGGCTCGGTATTCAAGGTCATCACCACCGCGACGGGAATTCAGGCGGGGCTCTTTACCTCCGACTCGGTCTACCCCATCCCAGAGACCATCCAGGTCGGCGACGACACCGTGCGCGACGATGACTCGCGAGACTACACGATGGACATGACCATCCGCGAGATGCTCAGGCGATCCTCCAACGTCGCCATGGCCTACCTCGTTCAGGACGTCATCGGTGCCAAGACCTTCTCGGAAGGCGTGGACGCCTTTGGCATCGGACACAAGACGGGCGTCGACTATCCCGGAGAGTCGACGGGAATCGTCAAGTCATATGAGAACTATGATGGGTCTACGGCGGGTTCGATGGCGTTTGGTCAGGGCGTCGCCGTGCCGATGATTCAGATCGCGAGGGCATTCTCCGCGGTGGCTAACGGCGGCACGCTCGTGACCCCGCACTTCCTCACCATGAAGGGTGACGAGGAGGTCGAGTGGAGCACGGGGGGGAGCCCCATCTCCGCGAGCACGGCCGCCCAGGTCACTGACATGATGCGTACGGTCATGCAGGCGGGTACCGGTCAGAACGGCCAGGTCGCCGGCTACGACATCGCGGGCAAGACGGGCACGGGAGAGCAGGGCTCGTCGGAGGGTGGCTACGCGGAGTACAACTACACCGCGTCGCTCTGCGGCTTTGCGAATGCCAGCGATCCCGACGTCCTCGTCTACGTGGGGCTCAACGGCGTTGCCTACCTGGCAAAGGACTCCGCCGCGCCGCTCTTCGCGACCGTCATGTCAGAGACCGTCACCGACATGAACATCCCGCCTGCGACTTCAACCGTAACGGAGGGCGCATGATTTGCCTTACCACACAGGAGATGGCCTCGGCGACGGGGGCGGAGGTTCTCGTTCCCGCAGCGTCTGCGATCGAGGGTGAGGTCGTCATCGACTCCCGCCTGGTCGAGACGGGCTCGGTCTTCGTCGCCTTCCGTGGCGAGCAGGTCGACGGCAACGCCTACCTCGGTCGTGCCGTCGAGGCCGGTGCCGGTGCCGTCGTGGCGAGTGCCGACGTGACCGTCGACGTGCTTGACGCCGCGCGCGCGAGCGGCTGCGGCGTGCTGCGCGCCCAGGACGACGACTGCGAGGAGTTCATGCTGCGTCTTGCGGGGGAGTGGCGCCTCCGCCATCCCGCGTGGACCGTCGTGGGCGTCACGGGCTCCGTGGGCAAGACGACCACCAAGGACATGCTGCGCGCGGGCATCGCCACCTCGGCGCGCGTGCACGCCACCTCCGGAAACCTCAACAACCTCATCGGCCTCCCGCTCACGGTGCTCTCGGCACCCGAGGACGCCGAGGTGCTCGTCTGCGAGCTCGGCATGAACCACCCGCATGAGATCGACCGCCTCGCCGCAGCCTGCCACCCCACGCTCGCGGTCATCACCAACGTGGGAACGAGCCATATAGGACTTCTCGGGTCGCGAGAGAACATCGCGCGCGCCAAGGCAGAGATCGTCTCGGGCATGGAGTCCCATGGAGAGCTCGCGCCCTGCCTCGTGCTCACGAGCGCCAATGACTATGCGTCCCTCATCGAGAACGAGTTCGCACGTCCCGCAGGCGTGCGTGTGCTCTACGTGGGCTCCCGAGAGGCGGATGGCGTCCGCTCCGGGAATGTGGACATCGACGAGGCGGGCCTGCCGTCCTTTGCCGTGCGCATGGCGGACGGCTGGTCTCGCCATGTCAGGCTCCACGTGCCCGGTCGTCAGGTCGTGGATGACTTTCTCCTGGCGATGGCCGTCATCGACCTGCTTGGCCTCGACCGCGACGCCGCGGCAGACGCCATCGCCGCCATGCCTGCCGCGAGCATGCGCCTCTCGGTGGTCACCTCGCCTGCGGGCGTTCGCGTCATCGACGACTCCTACAACGCGAGCCCCAACTCGATGGCGGCGGCGCTTGACGTGCTCTCCGAGATGCGCTGCGACGGGCGCAGGGTCGCGGTGCTCGGCGAGATGGGCGAGCTCGGTGCCCAGGAGGAGCGTCTCCACGCCCTCGTGGGGGCATATGCCGCCGCGAAGCCGCTTGACATGCTCGTTTTCGTGGGCGGCTCGCTCGCCTTCACCATGGCCGAGTCGGCCCGTACCATGGGCTTCTCGGATGACAGGATCACTACGTTTCCCACGGTCGAGGACGCGACGGCTACCATGCGCCCCGTCTTCGGCGAGAATGACCTTGTGCTCGTGAAGGCCTCTCGTGCCGCGGGGCTCGATGCGTTCGTGAAGGGAGTGCTCGCCTGATGATCGGAAACCCGCAATATCCCACCTACCAGGTGTTTCTGGCCGTCGCCATCTCGGCCATCGTGGTTCTCGTGCTCATGCCGTACTTCATCCGCTTTCTTCGCAAGGACGGGATCGGCCAGCAGATTCGCGCCGACGGACCGCAGAGCCACCTCGTGAAGCAGGGGACGCCCACCATGGGCGGCATCATCATCCTCGTGAGCGTGGTCGTGACCTGCGCGCTGTTCGCCTCGTGGACGACCGACCTCATCCTCGCCCTGGTGGCCACCGTTGCCACGGGCTCGCTCGGGCTTCTCGACGACATCGAGTCGGTGGCGCACAAGCGCTCGCTCGGTCTCACGCCGACCCAGAAGATGGCCGGCCTCATCGTCATCTCGGTGGCGTTTTGCCTCTGCGCCGTAAACCTGTGCGGCATCTCCGCCGAGGTGCGATTCCCGGGCGGTCTCGCCATCGACCTCGGTGTGCTCACCACCACGCTTGACTTTGGCGGCACCATCGTCAGCATCCCGTGGCTCTACGTCTTGTTCGTGTTCCTGCTCATGGCGGGTCTCTCGAACGCCGTCAACCTCACCGATGGCCTCGATGGCCTCGCGGGTGGCTGCGTCATGGTCGTGATGCTTGTCATGGCCATGGTCGCCTTCAACTACGACGAGCTCAACCTCGCCGTGTTCGCGGGCTCCATCGCGGGTGCCTGCGTGGGTTTCCTCTGGTACAACTCCTACCCCGCCTCGATCTTCATGGGCGACACGGGCTCGCTCGCCCTCGGCGCCGCCCTCGCCGCCCTCGCCGTGCTCACCAAGACCGAGGTCACCTCGCTCGTCATGGGAGGTCTCTTCATCGCCGAGGCCCTCTCCGTCATAATCCAGGTGGCGAGCTTCAAGCTCACGGGCAAGAGGGTCTTCCTCATGGCGCCCATCCATCACCACTTCGAGAAGAAGGGCTGGTCGGAGACGAAGGTCGTCTTTCGCTTCTGGATCATCTCCGCAGCGTTCGCCGCGCTCGGCTTTGCCTTCTACTTTCAGCTCGGCTAGGAGATTTCCATGACCAGCGCAACCAACTTCCTCGGAGACGTCTGCGTCCTCGGTGCGGGCCGCACGGGCGAGGCAGTCTGTCGCTACCTTGCGATGCTCGTGCCCCAGCGCGTGGGCTCGGTCACCCTCTATGGGGGGCTGAGCTCGTCGGCTGACGAGATGAGCCAGGCTCTCGAGGCGGCGGGGGTGCGCTGCGTTCTCGGCACCGAGAGCGTGGCGGGTGCCTACGACCTCGCCATCGCGTCACCAGGCATCTCGGAGTTCTCTCGCTTCTTCTCCTCTGCGCGTGAGCATGCGCGCGAGGTCATCGGCGAGCCCGAGTTTGCCTTTCGCGAGAGTCCCGCGCGCTGGGTGGGCATCACCGGCACCAACGGCAAGACCACCACGACCACGCTTACGGCCGAGCTGCTTCGCGCGGGCGGCATGCACGCCCAGACCGTAGGCAACATCGGCACCATCGTCACCGGCGAGCTCGCCTCTCGCGAGGAGGGGTCGTGGTTCGTGGCCGAGCTCTCGAGCTTTCAGCTGGCCACCACGGTTCGCCTGCATCCGCGCGTGGCGTGCCTCCTCAACGTTACGCCCGACCACACGGAGTGGCACCGCTCGCTCGAGGCCTATGCGGCGGCCAAGGAGAGAATATTCGCCAACCTCACCGTGGATGACCTCGCCGTGGTTTCTGTCGACGATGCGTGGTGCCGCCCTGTCTCAGAGCGTCTCGAGGTGCGGGGCCTGCGCGTATGCCAGCTGAGCGTCTACGGCGAGCCCGATGCCCCCTGCGCCGCGTTTCTCCGCGACGGCTCGCTCGTCGTGCGTCTGGACGGCACCGAGAGCGTGGTCGCCGCCGCAGACGAGCTTCCCATCAAGGGCGAGCACAACGTCGAGAATGCCCTTGCCGCCTCGGCCATGGCGCTTGAGCTGGGAGTCTCCGTCACCGACATCCATCGCGGCCTTCTGGCGTTCCATGCGCTCGAGCATCGCATCGAGCCCTGTGGCGAGGTCGGCGGCGTTCGCTTCGTCAATGACTCCAAGGCGACCAACACCGACTCCGTCGAGAAGGCCCTCACCGCCTTTCCCTCCGGCACCATCGACCTGCTCCTCGGCGGGCACGACAAGGGCACCGAGCTCTCCTCGCTCGCCTCGGCCGTGGCGATGCGCTGTCGCGTGGCCGTGTGCTACGGCGAGGCAGGGGAGCGCATCGCCTGTGCTCTCGAGCGGGCCGTCTCCGCGTCCGGCTCTTCGCTCGACGTCATCCGCGCCCCGCACATGACCGAGGCCTTCGTCGCGGCATGCGGGCGGGCCCTTCCCGGCGATACCGTGCTGCTCTCGCCCGCGTGCTCGTCCTTCGACGAGTTCGCCAACATGGCCGAGCGCGGCAACCTCTTCAAGCGGCTCGTGGCCGCACATACCGCAGAGGTGGTCTAGCGTGGCGAGGACGTCCAACACGAGGCGGAGACGTCGCGAACGAGACGAGCACGAGATCTTCGGCGTGCCTGAGCGCTTCATGAAGCCCAGGCTGGTCATCATCGCGGTCACGTTCGTGCTCGTGTGCTTTGGCCTGCTCATGATCTACTCGGCGTCGTCCGTTACGGCGCTCACGTCATCATCGCTGGGCAACGATCCGGCATACTACGTCAAGCGTCAGCTCAGGGCCGCCGCCATTGGCGTCGTCATCGCCGTCGTGCTCGCGCGTCTGGACTACCGCGTGCTGACCAAGCAGCTGCTGCGCTACGTCTGGCTGCTGACCGTCGTCTTGCTGCTCCTCATCTTCACGCCCTTTGCAGGCTCGGACGCCTACGGTGCCTCGCGCTGGATCTCCATCGCCGGCTTTACGCTGCAGCCGTCGGAGTTTGCCAAGATCACCGTCATCCTCACGGCGGCCAACCTCGCCGAGCGCTACTTCGACGCCCGCTCGCTAGACTTCAACCACTTCGTCGGGCTTCTCGTCCTGGGCGTGGGCCTGCCGCTCGGGCTCATCCTCCTGCAGCCGGACAAGGGGTCCACGATCATCGCCTTCGTTACGCTCCTCATCATGGCCTACCTGGCAGGCATCGACAGACGCATCTTCATGGGTCTCGCCGCACTCGGCGTGGCGGCGGCGCTCTACCTCTCGTTCGGTGACAGCTATTCCCGCGAGCGCATCATGACGATGCTCGATCCCTGGGCGGACTACTACGGTGCTGGCTACCAGCTCATCCAGGGCTTCTACGCCTTTGGCTCGGGCGGTCTGTTTGGCGTGGGGCTCGGCTTCTCTCGCCAGAAGTACTCGTACCTGCCCATGGCGCACAACGACTTCATCTTCGCCGTCATCGGCGAGGAGCTCGGATACGTGGGCGCGCTCGGCATGCTCGCGGGCTTCGCGATCTTTGCCTGGGCGGGCTTCCGCATCGCCAAGTACGCCCCCGACATGACCGGCCAGCTCATCGCGGCGGGCTGCACCTCGCTCATAGTCTTCCAGATGCTCGTCAACGTATGCGGCGTCATCGGCGTCATGCCCCTCACGGGCAAGCCGATCCCGTTCATCTCGTACGGTGGTTCGACGATCATGTCGTGCCTCATGCTCGTGGGGCTCATCGTGTCGGTGTCTCGTCGGTCGGTGCTTCCCGAGACGGTGTACGACGACAACCGCCGCTCATGGCAGATGACCGACGATGATGGCTACGACGGGGGCTTCTCTCTCGTGGGCACGCCTACGCCACGCTCGGCGAGGCGGGAACAGGACAACGCGGCACCTCCGCGCGGAGGCTTTCGCGTGGTGGACGGCGGATCATCTCAGGGTGGAGGACGTCCCTCCTCGTCTCGTCAGCAGGGGCGCGTGACCACCGACTCGTCGGGCAGGAGAAGAATCGACCTCGGACCGAGCGCGACCGAGAGGCTGCGTGGCTCGGGTGGCGGCAGACGTTCCAGCGACAGGGGGAACAGGTATGACTAGGGCTCTTGAGATTGCCATCGCCGCGGGCGGTACCGCGGGCCACATCAATCCCGCACTCGCCCTCGCGGAGGAGCTTCGCTCCCGCGGGCACCACGTGACGTTCTTTGGGCAGACGACCAGGCTCGAGGGGACGCTCGTTCCCCAGGCGGGCTTCGACTTCTTTCCGATCGTCGTGACGGGCTTTGACCGCTCGCGTCCCTGGACGCTCTTCTCGGCGCTCGCGCGCGAAAGGAGCGCCGCCTCGGCAATCGTGGCGCGCTTCAGGGAATCCGGACTTCCCGACGTGGCCATCGGCTTCGGTGCCTACGTCGAGCTCCCCCTTGTCAGCGCCTGTCATGCGGAGAACGTGCCCCTCGTGCTCCACGAGCAAAACTCTGTCCCAGGACTTGCCAACAAGAGGTCGGCGAGACGGGCGGCCAAGGTGTGCGTCTCTCTTCCGCAGGCGATTCCCGCCTTCAGGGATCACGTTCGCAGCCCCGATGACATCGTCATCACGGGCAACCCCGTGCGCCAGAGCGTGGTCAGCGCGAGTCGCGCCGCCGGTCGGGTGGCCTTCGGAATCCCCGAGGATGCCACGATGCTTCTCGTGTTCGGGGGCAGCCTCGGTGCCGTCCACCTCAACAGGGCCGTGTGCGGGCTCAAGGACGAGCTTCTCAGTCGCAAGAGCCTCAGGATCGTCCACTCGACGGGAAGGGACGACTACGACTCCGTGGCGACATCCCTGGGCCTCACGGAGGCCGAGAAGGCCCGCTGGCAGGTCAGGCCCTACATCTCCAACATGGGCGAGGCGCTCGCCGCCGCCGATGCGGTGGTCTCCCGTGCGGGTGCGTCCTCCATCGCGGAGATCGCGGCCCTCGCCGTGCCAAGCCTGCTCGTCCCGTACCCCTTCGCCACGGCCGATCACCAGACCACCAACGCCCGCTACCTCGTGGACGCCGGGGCCGCGGTGCTCGTGGCCGATGGCGACATCGACACGCCCGCCTTCTCCGAGCAGCTCATCGCACTTGTGGACGAGCCCGAGCGTCGTGCCGCCATGCGAGCGGCGGCAAGGGGGCTCGCTCAGGATCGCGCCGCGTCGGCTCTCGCAGACCAAGTGGAGAGTGTCGCGGCGACTCGGGATTAGCTTCGATATCGTCTAAAGTAGAAATGTCATGCGCATCCGTCCCAAGGACGGGTGACCGAACCACGTTCCGCACGTCGGGCACGTCATGAAGAGGTTACACACCATGTCTGAATCCCTCGCCGAGACCAACATCTCCAGCGCACACTTCATCGGGATCGGCGGAGCCGGCATGAGCGGCATCGCGCTCGTCCTCTACGAGCGCGGCTGCAGGGTTACCGGCTCCGACCTCAAGAGCTCCCACTACGTTCGCGAGCTCGAGTCCGCGGGCATCGAGGTCTCCATCGGCCACGAGGCCCAGACCATCGATAGGGTCATGCCTGACGTCGTGGTCACCTCGACCGCCATACCCGACACCAACCCCGAGGTCGTGCGCGCCATCGAGCTGGGGATTCCCATCTGGCCCCGGGCGAAGATGCTCTCGTACCTCTCGCTCAACGCCGTCACGGTGGCCGTCGCCGGCACCCACGGCAAGACGACCACCTCGTCCATGATCGCCACCATGCTTGACAAGCTCGGCATGGACCCGTCGTTTCTCATCGGCGGCGTCGTGGAGGGATACGACACCAACGGGCGCAACGGAGAGGGCGGCTATTTCGTGTGCGAGGCCGATGAGTCCGACGGCTCGTTTCTCTACCTCAACCCCACGATTGCGGTGGTCACCAACATCGAGGCCGACCACCTCGATCACTACGGCACGCTCGAGAACATCGAGAAGACGTTCTGCAAGTTCATGGACCTCGTCGGGGATGCCGGGACGATCGTCGTCAACGGCGACGTGCCCCACTGCGCCGAGCTTGCGCGCTCGACGGGCCGTCGCGTCGTCACCTATGGCTTTGACGAGGACAATGACTACGTCTGCCTGCCCGAGGAGCCCCGTCGGGGCATCGAGAGCATCTTCGGCGTGAGGGTGCCTTCGGGCGAGGAGGTCCGCGTGACCATCCACGCCAATCCCGGTCGCCACAACATGGCCAACGCCACGGCTGCGATCGCCGTGGCAGATGTGCTCGGCGCCGATGTCGGCAAGGCCGCCATGGCCCTCTCCGAGTTCAAGGGAGCCCGTCGTCGCTTCACGCACGTGGGCGACGTGGCGGGCGTGAGCGTGGTCGATGACTACGGCCATCACCCCACCGAGATAAGGGCAACGCTCGGCGCCGCCGCCGACCTTGGCTTCGACCGCATCGTCTGCGTCTTCCAGCCGCATCGCTACTCGCGTACCCAGGCGCTCTCGGACCAGTTCGCGCATGCCTTCGACAAGGTCGACGTGCTGCGCGTGATGGACGTCTTCTCTGCGGGCGAGCTGCCCATCCCGGGCGTGTCGGGCAAGACGGTTGCCAACAAGGTCATCGCCGGAGGCGGCGTGGCGGACGTTCGTTACGTCCCCAATCGTCGTGAGCTGGTCGAGGACCTCGTGGGCGTCTGCCGTCCGGGCGACCTCCTCATCACCCAGGGGGCGGGCGACGTCACCACGATGGGCCCTGCGTTCATCGAGGCGATGCGAGCGCACGAGAACGGCGAGGCGGACGGCGCGCGGTGAGTCTTTTCAACGCATACATGAGCCTTTCCGGAGCCACCGACGCCGAGGTCCTGAGGAACGAGCGGCTCTCCCAGAGGACCACCTATCGCATCGGTGGCCCGGCGAGCCTGTTTGTGACCGTCAACAGCTATCCCGCGCTCGTGAAGGTGCTCTCGGTCCTTGCCGTCGAGCGCATCGGCTGGGTCGTCATCGGCAAGGGGTCCAACATCCTCGCCTCCGACCGGGGCTACAACGGCTGCGTCATCATGCTCGGAGGGGAGTTCTCTCGCATCTCGGTGGGGGAGGGCGGCCTCATCACCGCCGGCGCTGGCGTGGTGCTCGGAAGGCTCGTCAATGAGGCCCTCAAGAACTCTCTGGCGGGGCTCGAGTGCTGCGTCGGCATCCCCGGCACCGTGGGGGGCGCGATCTCCATGGATGCCGGCTCGCGTCACGAGTGGATCGGGCAGGCCGTGCGTGACCTCGTGGTGCTTCGCCCCGGCGAGGGCATGCACCGCTACGAGGGCCCGGAGATCGACTGGGGCTATCGCCACACGTCGCTCGGCTCCTCCGAGATCGTCCTCGAGGCCACGTTCGAGCTCGAGCCAGGCGAGAAGGGGGCCATCGGTCGCGACATGGACCAGCGCCTGCGCCGCCGAAGGCAGAGTCAGCCTACGGGTAAGGCCACGTGCGGCTCGGTCTTTCGCAACCCCGGGGATCGCTCCGTGGGCGTGCTCATCGAGAGCTGCGGTCTCAAGGGCTTCTCCGTGGGAGGGGCGCAGGTCTCGGACGTCCACTCTAACTTCGTCATCAACAAGGGCGGCGCCTCTGCAACCGACGTCGTGGCCGTCATGGGTCACGTGCACGACGTGGTCCTTGCACGTCACGGCATCGACCTCCAGCCCGAGGTCAAGCTCCTCGGGTTCTCGAGTTAGGTACGGCCATGACGAGAGACACGAGCAAAAAGGCCACGCCCCGCACCGCCAAGAAGGGCGCGGCGGTCCCCAAGCGGACGGTCAAGCAGAGGACAGCGAGGGTCTCCGCCCCTGGCACGTCGAGAGCCGCGAAGGGTCCTAGGGTCACGAAGTCGGCGAGAGCCAGGACGACCCAGGCCACCGCCCGGTCGAAGGCCACCGGCACGCGGTCCACGACTCCTTCCACGTCGAAGGAGAGTGCCGGTCGCCCGTCTTTCCTGAATGGCGGTGCCTCGGCAAAGGGGCGGCAGCGTGCCGTGGGCATGAGCGCTCGCGATGCCCGCGAGCAGCGCGAGCGGCACAATCGTGCGCCCGTGGGAAAAATCGTCGCACGAATCCTCATCGTCGTGGCAGCCCTCGCGGCCATCGCGCTCATCGCCTACGCCGTCCTCAGGAACTCTCCGACCTTCGCCATCACCTCGATCGAGACGGAGGCCACCGAGCATGTCTCTGTCGATGACATCCAGAACCTCGTGAACGTGGAGAGCGGAACGACGCTGCTCAACGTGGACACCGCTGCCATCACGGCGTCTCTCGAGAAGAACCCCTGGATCGCCTCGGTGAGCTACACGCGTGATTTTCCGGGCACCCTCAAGATCTCCATCACCGAGCGTAAGGTCTACGCTCTCGTCACCATGAGCAGCGGCTCGGTGGCATGGTATCTCGGCGAGGGAAACGTATGGATGGAGCCGACCAAGATAGCCACTACCGCGAACCAGAGCGTCGCAGACGCCGCGCTCGCGAAGGCGACCTCAGAGGGTGAGCTTCTCATCACGGGAGTGCCCGCCACGGTTCAGCCTGTCGCGGGCGCAGGGGCCAACGACGAGGTGCTCGATGCGGTGGCAACATACCTCAGCAGCTTCTCCGATGGCTTCGTCTCGCAGATCGTGAGCTTCTCGGCGACGAGCGTGGAAAGCATCAGCTGCATTCTCTCGAACGGGGTCGAGGTCTCCCTTGGCTCTCCCACGAACATCTCATCCAAGGAGACGGTCGTCACAGGGCTTCTCGATAAGTACCCAGGCGAGCTGACCTACATCAACGTGCGCGTGCCGTCGAACCCCTCGTATCGAAGGATCACCTCGGACACGGTTCAGGCGGGATCCGGTGCGACGGGCTCGGCAACCGACTCCTCCACGTCCGCAACGACGACCGATGGTTCCACCTCGACCACGACTGACTCCACGGCCACCAGCACCACCGAGTAGGTGCCCTTCGCCAGAAGCTCTCGAAGGCGTTTCTCAGCGCATTTCATGCAGCGGTAGAGGGGAACATTTATTAACGCTAAAGCTGAGGATTAGGGTATGCATATCGAGATTTACCCCTTCTACCTGCATATTTAACCGTTTACACAAATGTGTTGACGTGACCCGTCCCGTTGTGCAAATATACCTCGCTTTACTTGAAGCGTTGAGTTTAACTTGAGGTTTAGAGTTTCTACCAGCGACTTTATGGGAGCATCAAACGAGCTCGATCGCACTTGTCCAACGCACCACCAACGAAGAGAGGCTAGCGGCGCTGCCTCACCACATGCGCCACACGAGGAGGAAACGATGATTAAGGACACGGACACCCTCAGCAACTACCTTGCCGTCATCAAGGTCGTGGGCGTGGGCGGCGGCGGCACCAACGCCGTCAACCGCATGATCGAGGAGGGCATCCGCGGCGTTGAGTTCGTTGCCATCAACACCGACGCGCAGGCGCTCGCCATCTCCGACGCGGACATCAAGGTCCATATCGGCACCGACATCACCAAGGGCCTTGGCGCTGGCGCCAACCCCGAGGTCGGCAAGGAGGCCGCCGAGGACTCGCGCGACGAGATAAAGCAGGCGCTTGCTGGTTCTGACATGGTCTTCATCACCGCTGGCGAGGGTGGCGGCACCGGAACCGGTGCGGCTCCCGTGGTCGCCGACATCGCCAAGAACGACGTGGGCGCACTTACCGTGGGCATCGTCACCAAGCCGTTCACCTTCGAGGGTCGCAAGCGCACCAACTCCGCCACCGAGGGAATCAAGAACGTCTCCGAGAACGTTGACACCCTGATCGTCATCCCCAATGACCGTCTGCTCGACCTCTCAGAGAAGAAGACCACCATGCTCGAGGCCTTCCGCATGGCGGACGAGGTGCTGTGCCAGGGCACCCAGGGCATCACCGACCTCATCACCGTCCCAGGCCTGATCAACCTCGACTTCGCTGACGTCTGCACGATCATGCGCGAGTCCGGCAACGCCATGATGGGCATCGGTACGGCCTCAGGGGATAGCCGCGCCACCGACGCCGCGTCCGAGGCCATCTCCAGCCCGCTGCTCGAGACCTCGATCGACGGAGCCACGCGCGTCCTTCTCTCCATCGCGGGCAACAAGGACATCGGCATCCAGGAGATCAACGATGCCGCCGACCTCGTCGCCAAGAACGTCGACCCCGATGCAAACATCATTTTCGGCACCGTCGTCGACGAGTCCCTCGGCGACCAGGTTCGCGTGACCGTCATCGCCACCGGCTTCAACGGCATAAACGTCCAGCAGTCGCTCCCGACCATCGCGCCGGCGGTCGTCCGTCCTACGAAGAACAACAGCTCCAAGAGCAGCCCTGCACCGGCGCCGCGTCCCTCCTACCAGGCTCCCAGCACGCCGATTCCGTCGCGTCCCGCCGCGTCGTCCTCGAGCAACGACAAGGAGTTCGACATCCCCGACTTCCTCAAGCGTAGCCGCATCTAGCATGACGAACCCGACGCTTATCAGAGCGAGCGTCGATGGCGTGACCCTGCTCCGGGACGAGAACGTCCCATGCGGGGTCACGCTCGCTTTTACCGAAAGGGGCGGAGGCGTCTCCGAGGGGGCCTATGCCTCGCTCAACCTCGGTGACGCCTGTGGCGACGACCCGCTGCTCGTTCGCGAGAACCGACGTCGCGCGCTTGCGGCTATGGGGTGCGGCGACCTTCTCGACAGGCTCGTGAACCCACGGCAGGTGCACGGCGATCACGTGGTCGTCGTCACGTCAGGGGACGACGCCTCGGTGGCGGCTGCGCGCACGGAGGCGTGCGCCGGCGCGGACGCGGTGGTCTGTACGGCTCCTGACGTGCCCGTTCTGCTCTGCTATGCGGATTGCGTTCCCGTGATCGAGGTTGTGCCGGGTGGCTTTGCCGTCGTGCATTCCGGATGGCGCGGAACCATCGCGCACATCTCGGAGAAGGTCGCGCGCGTCCTCATGGATGTCACGGGCGCCTCGCCGGACGAGCTCGTCGCCTACATCGGCCCTCATGTCGGCGTCGATGACTACGAGGTCTCGCAGGAGCTTCTCGACCGCTTCGTGGCGGAGTTCGGCGAGTGCGTGCGGGGCGATGGCCGCAGCCTCGCCCTGTCGCCCGCGGTGCGCGCGGCCCTTGCCGGTGCCGGCGTCTCGGGCGAGCACGTTGTCGAGTGCGACGTCTCGACGGCGCGGGCAACGGATAGGTTCTACTCGTATCGCGCGTCGGGTGGCTACTGCGGTCGCCACGGTGCCCTCGCCTGCATGAGACGGGACGACGGGTTACGACTCGTTGATACTTTTGCGAAGATGTCGTGTCAGCGCTCCTGACAGGGGATGATAGCAGTGTCCGCTTTGGCGAGCGTGATAGCGCGTGTGTGTGGATTGAGGTCCTGTGATGGTGATCGAAGACAATAAGGGCTACGCGCTCTTTCTCGTCGAGCGTCGCGAGGCCATTCTCGCGAGAATCGCGGAGGCGGCTGCCAGGTCGGGGAGAAACCCCGATGACGTTCTCCTCCTCGCGGTATCCAAGACGGTCGGGCCAAAGGAGGTCGCGCTTGCGCATCGTGCGGGCTACCGCGCGTTCGGCGAGAACCGACCCCAGGAACTCACGAGGAAGCTTGCCGCCCTCGCCGACGACCCCGAGATGTCCGGCGTCCGCTTTGATATGATCGGCAACCTCCAGACGAACAAGATCAACCAGGTGGTGGGCTGTGCCTCGCTCATTCATTCCATCTCTTCCGCTCATCTCGCCGAGGCCGTCTCGAAGCGCTCCGCCGCGCGCGGCGTGGTGAGCGACGTCCTTCTCGAGACCAACGTCTCGGGTGAGGAGAGCAAGTCTGGCTTCTCGCCCACGGAGCTCGTGGCTGCGATCGATGGCATTCTGACGCTTCCGGGCATCCGAGTTCACGGGCTCATGTCGATGGCACCCGCGCATGACGCCGATGAGGCGAGGAGGACCTTCTCGGGCCTTCGCACCCTCGCCGAGGACCTGCGCGATCGCACGGGACTCCCGTTCGAGGAGCTCTCCTGCGGTATGAGCGATGACTATCCCATTGCGGTGGAAGAGGGTTCCACCATCGTCAGGCTGGGCAGAACGGTATTTGACCCGAACTACGTAATACAATAAGGGCAGCTAGGCAGGCTTAACGCCACTCGGCGTATGAGGAAAGCGAGAACACGATGGGTTTTCTAGATTCGATTAGGGACCGGCTTCGCGGCGACGACTACTATGACGACGATGACTATTACGACGATGAGCCCGATGCGCACGGGCGTGCGATGGGCGACCCCCAGGCCACGGGCTCTCGCTCCAAGCTGTTGGGGAACACCTCGCGTCCCGAGGCAGAGAGCATCTCCGTCTACACGCGCTCCGGCCGTCCGGTGAGCACCCAGCCACCCGCCTCCAACTACGACGAACCACGCCCGTCTCGCTCCTACGTCGCGCCCGAGCCCTCGTCGCCCTACGCGTCCGACTACGAGCCCGCAGCGCCGTCGACCGGTAACACGACTCCCGGCGACAGGGGCCTTCGTCCCGTTGCGCGCGTGACCTCCGGTCGGCTGCCGCCCTATGTCCTACGCCCGGTCTCCTACGATGACGTGCAGTCCGTCGTGCGACGCGTTCGTACCAACCAGCCGGTCGTCCTCGTGTTCAAAAACACCAACATCGAGGTTGCCAAGCGCATCCTCGACTTCTCGTTCGGTCTTTCGTACGGCGTCAGCGGCGCCGTCGAGGAGCTCGGCGACCGCGTCTTCGTCGTGCTTCCGCAGGACATCTCGCTCTCGCAGGCCGACCTCGACAAGCTCGTATCCGACGGGGACCTCGCAAGGTAGAGATGAGGGACATGAACAAGCTTAACTTCGTCGTCGGCATCGTTGGTGCCGGATCCATGGGTGCCGCGATCGCCTCGGGTCTTGTGGCCTCACGCGTGGCGGAACCTTCCGCCATCATGGTTGCCAATCCCTCGGAGGCGCCCCGTACGACTCTTGAGAAGCTGGGGATCCGCGCCTTCGCTGACGCCTCCGAGATGGTAGGCTCCAATCCTGACGTGGTGGTGCTTGCGGTGAAGCCGCAGGTTCTTCCCGGCGTTCTCGCCGAGCTTGCCGACTCCCTCGCGGGACGCACCGTGATATCGATCGCCGCCGGCGTGTCCCTAGCCACGCTTGAGGGTGCGCTGCCTGCGTCTCGCGTGGTGCGCGTGATGCCCAATCTCCCCGTGAAGGTGCTTTCGGGCGCTACGGCCATCTGTGCGGGATCGCGCGCCACTGCCGATGACGTCGAGCGAGCCTGTAGCATCTTCGGGGCGCTTGGCAGTGCCCGCGTCATGCGCGAGGACCAGCTTGATGCCGAGGGGGCCGTGGTGGGCTGCGGTCCAGCCTACGTCGCGCTCTTCGCCGACGTTCTTACGCGTGCCGCCGTGGAGCATGGCATGTCCTGCGCTGACGCTCGCGAGATGATTCTCTCGACCATGCGCGGCGTGGCCACGCAGCTCCTGGAGTCGGAAGAGCATCCGCGCGCCTACATGGACAAGGTCACCTCGCCTGGCGGCACCACCGCCGCGGGTCTGCGCGCCCTCGAGCCTGACCTCTTCCTCGCCGTCGAGGACGCCGTGGACGCAGCGCTCAGGCGCACCGATGAACTCGCCGGAAAATAGGGAAGGATCAACCGAATGACCCTGTACAGTCTCATCGTGAAGCTCTTTGACATCTACGTGCTCCTCATCGTCATCTGGTGCGTGATGTCATGGATTCCTCGCGGGAACTCGATGGTGGACTCCATCCGCGAGGCGCTCGGCATGCTCGTGGAGCCATGGCTCAACCTCTTTCGCCGCATCATCCCGTCCTTTGGTGGCATCGATTTTTCTCCTATTGTGGCGATATTCGCGCTTGAACTCCTCGAGCGCCTGATAGTGGCTATAATTCCTTAAGGTACGTGCGTCGGTAGCGACGTTCATACGAAGACGAAAGGGAACAAGAATGGCAATCACACCAGCAGATATCGAAGCAAAGACCTTCTCTCCCTGCAAGCGCGGCCAGGATGGCTATAACACTGACGAGGTGGACGCCTTCCTCGAGGAGCTCTCCACCGAGGTTGATGCGATGCTCCAGAAGATCGCCGATCTCAAGAGTCGCCTGAACAGCACCGAGCAGCAGTACGCAGCAGCTCAGGCGCAGATTGCGAACCTTGAGGAGCGGCAGACCTCCGGCGTGCCGTCGCTCGCCCTCGCACAGCCCGTCATCACTGCGGCTGGCGGCTCCGCCTCCGAGGAGCAGATTTCCCGCGTGCTTATCGTCGCTCAGCAGAGCGCTGACAAGATGGTCGACGATGCCCGTGGCAACGCCGAGCGTATTCGTAACGAGGCTGACCAGAAGGCCCGCGAGGTTATCCGTCAGGCTCTCGCCGAGAAGCAGAACGAGCTCGATGAGATCGATCGTCTCAAGCAGTCTCGCGAGGACTTCCGCTCGGAGTACAAGAACCTGCTGCAGCACTTCCTCGACGATGCCGATTCCGTCTTTCCTGCGGAGAAGCTTCCCAGCGCCCCGACGGGCTCTTCGCCCGTGCGTCGCTCCATCTCTTCGCAGTCCTCTGTACCCGTGAAGAACACGTCCATGGGCGACTTCGGCGACCTCGACTAGACTTGCGATTCATCAATCGTTCGGGACCCCGCTTCGTGCGGGGTCTTTTTTGTGACGGTGCGCTGTGGCACGAGGGCGCTTCGGTACCCGCAGGTGGGAGGGGTACCGAAGTCCCATGTCTCGTTGCGTCGTGGTATGGGGGCGCTTCGGTACGGCCCCAACTGGGCGTACCAGAACCCGACGAATGGTCGGGCTAGGGTACCTGCAGGCAGGCGCGCTTCGGGCCCGTACCGAAGTCGCACTTT
>Ga0268360_1001841_pt1 | contig 19299 bp, 13 predicted proteins | sample BioMet11_FD_192465 | JGI IMG/M metagenome (GOLD analysis project Ga0268360, IMG submission 192465) | Sewage microbial communities from Oakland, California, United States - Biofuel 11 (Illumina Assembly) | ecosystem: Engineered > Wastewater > Sewage > Unclassified | place: USA: California... | reverse complement strand
GGAAACATATTACAAAGAGAGTCTTCAAGAATAGATGGGAAACAAGGAGACATAGATACAGAGATGATAATAGTATTATAAAAGCATGTACAGGAGATGGAATTTAATGCTTAACCGATGACCAATGGAGCTGGCTGATATTCTTGATATTCCAGCGATTCAGTCTCTCATGGATGACTTGTATGAACTTACTCACATTACTATAGCACTGGTCGACCTCAAAGGTAATGTTCCTGCAATTGCTGGGTGGCAGGATATTTGCACTAAATTCCACAGGTTTCATCCCGAAACCTGCAAATGCTGCGTAGAAAGTGATACAAAACTGTCCCTGGGTGTTGCTCCTGGAGAACTTAAGCTGTACAGGTGCAAAAATAACATGTGGGATGTCGCGACTCCTCTTATTGTGGGCGGCCAGCATATAGGCAATATCTTCTCAGGGCACTTCTTTTTTGAGGATGAACCTCTTGAATATGAATTTTTCCGGTCCCAGGCTAGAAAATATGGCTTCAATGAAGAGGAGTATATAGCAGCGCTTGAAAAAGTTCCACGGCTTAGCAGACAGGCTGTGAACAAAAACATGTCCTTCTTCATGAAACTTGCCAACATGATCTCGCAACTAAGCCACAGTAATTTCAAGCTTTCACAATCGCTGGCCGAATGCGATACTCTGCTGGATGCACTGCGGGAGAGCGAGGATAAGTACCGCAACATCGTAGAGACAGCAAACGAGGGTATATGGGTAGTTGACGCTGAAAACAAGACTATCTATGTAAATAAAAAAATGACAGAAATGTTAGGATTTAGCCAGGAAGAAATGATTGGCAGATCTGGGTGGAATTTCACAGATGAAGAAAATAAAGTTGTTTCCATACCGAATATTGAAAAAAGACAGCAAGATATTGGTGAGAGCCATGAATTTAAACTAATATGTAGAGACGGCTCACCCTTATGGACTCTTGTAAATACTAGATCCTTCTTTGGAAAAGATGGCAAGTTTGCAGGCTCTATAGGCATGTTTACTGACATCACCAGGCGCAAGCAAGAAGAGCACCGTATTTGCAGATACAACCGAATTCTTGAGGGAATAAATAAAATTTTCAGCAATGTAGTACAGGCAAAAACAGAAGAAGAACTGGGAAATACGTGTTTATCTGTCGCCCTGAAAATAACCGGCAGCCAGTTTGGGTTCATCAATGGAATGGACGACGACGGGTTGCTGCACGATGTTGCAAAAAGCGAGATGGCATGGGAAAAGTGCCTTATGTACGACAAGGCAAAGCATCGTAGTCCACCTGGTGATTTTGCTGTTCATGGCCTGTACGGCAGTGTCATTATCAACGAGAAAGCTTTCTTTACCAATGATCCACAGTCACACCCAGATAGCAGAGGCTTGCCGGAAGGGCATCCCCCAATCAGATCGTTTCTTGGAGTGCCCCTTGTTCAGGACGGGAAAACAATAGGCTTGATTGCGGTTGCAAACCGTAAAAACGGCTATAGTTATGAGCAGCAGGAGGACCTTGAAGCTATCGCACCGGCAGTGACGCAGGCTCTGCAAAGGAAAAAGTCAGAAGAAGCTCTGAAATTCTCAAATCTTTATAATCGTAGCCTGATTGAAGCTAACCTGGACCCATTAATAACCATCGGGCCTGACGGCAAAATTACGGATATAAATGGCGCTACAGAACAGATTACTGGATATTCCAGAAACGAATTGATTGGAACTGATTTTTCATATTATTTCACTGAACCTGAGAAAGCCTTTACAGGATATCAACAGGTATTCCTAGATGGTGAAGTTAGGGATTATCCTCTGGGAATTCATCACAAGGACGGACATATAACTCCTGTTTTGTATAATGCTTCATTTTATAAAGACGAGAATGGCAAGGTTATTGGGGTTTTTGCTGCCGCACGTGATATTACAGAGCTTAAAAAGGCAGAAGAAGCTCTAAAAAGAGCGCATGATAATTTAGAAAAACTGGTGGAAGAGCGTACGTCAGAGCTTGAGAAATCTTACAATTCATTGAAGGAAAGCGAAAAAAACCTTGCAGAAGCTCAAAAAATAGCACACCTTGGAAGTTGGGACTGGAATCTTATAACTAAGGAAATATGGTGGTCTGACGAATATTATAGAATTTTTGGACTTAAACCCCAGGGATCAGCTCCAACCTATAATGAGTTTTTAAGTTCTATACATCCTGAAGATCGAGACTTTGTGAGTAATGCAATTAAAGAAGCTTCAAATGGGAAACTTTTCAGTATTGACCATAGGATTATTTTACCCGGCGGAGAAGAAAAAGTAGTTCATGTACAGCCAGAAATCACTTTTAACGAGGAAAATAATCCTGTTAGAATTAAGGGTATACTTCAGGACATTACCGAGCGTAAGAAAACTGAAAAAGCGCTCAGGTTAAGCGAGGAAAGATACCGTATAGTGGCCGAACAGACAGGACAGATAGTATACGAGTATAATAGTAAGGAAGATACTTTTGACTGGGCAGGCGATGTCGAGAAGATAACAGGATTTACTCCTGATGAATTTAGAAATATCGGCTTAAGAAATAAGAATCATGATTTCTGTCTGTCCCGTATTCACCCGGAAGATCGAAATCTGTTCCTTGGAAATCACGAAAAATTTCAGATATCCGAAGATACTTACAGAATCGAGTACCGTTTTAGAAATAAGAATGGAGAATATATTTTTATTGAGGACAATTTCATCTGTCAGAGAGACGAGAACGGTAATGTATATAGGATTATTGGGGCAGCTAAAAACATCACAGAAAGAAAAAAGACCGAAATTTTCCTTGCGAATATCGAAAATGCCCGTAAAAGGGAAATCCATCATCGTATTAAAAACAACCTTCAAGTGATCTCATCCCTGCTTGATCTTGAGGTTGAAAAGTTCAAAAGCAGAGGGCGCGTTGAGTATTTGGAAGTTCTTGAGGCCTTCAGGGAAAGTCAGGACAGAATAATCTCAATTGCCCTGATTCATGAAGAACTGCACGAAGGCAAGGGAAATAATGAATTGAACTTTTCTCCATATCTTGAGAAGCTTGTTAAGAACCTTTTCCAGACTTACAGTCTTAGAAATATGAACATTGGTTTAGATATGGATCTTGAAGATAATATTTTCTTCGATATCGATATTGCAGTTCCTCTCGGGCTGATTGTCAACGAAATTATTTCAAACTCTCTCAAGTATGCATTCTCAGGCAGAACTAACGGAATAATTCAAATCAGGCTTTGTAAGGAGATTTGTAAGGAAGAAGACACAGGTATTTTAAATGACACATCAGAAAGCATAAAAGGTGATTACGAAAATAAGGTTGCTAACTTTATCTTAACCGTTTCGGACAATGGAGTGGGCATCCCAGAAAACATTAATATAGAAGGTTCTGATACCCTTGGCTTTCAATTAATTGCTATCCTTGTAGATCAGCTAGAAGGCAAACTTGAACTAAAAAGAGACTCCGGAACTGAATTTGTTATAAAGTTTGCAATACCAGAGAAGGAATAAGAATTCTCTCAGGGACTTTCGTTACTCTTATATTTAAGTTTTACAGTAAATATGGGTATATAATTTCAATCTTAAGAAAAGGTTAGAGTCACTAACATTATACCGGGTTATTGCACCAACTCTGAATATAAATAAGAACAACAGTGTCTGTCAGTTATCGAAAAACAACATGTGTATAAATTTATATATGTTTACTCAAAAACAACAAATCCACTCATTTTTTATAATTGATTGACAATTCACGGACATAACCTAAGAAAGATTGATTTTATTACTTTTAAACGGTGTTTAACAATGTCTAAAAAAACTTCTAAACCGATGTCTCGTAGAGAACACGATCAAATGAAACGCAATAGAGTAAATAATAACAAATCAGAATCAGTTAATGAAGGTATAATTGAAAAATGCAAGAACCTTCTCAAGAGAAAAAATTCGGAGAATTAAGTAAATAAAATTGAAAATTACTTTTACCATGATTTCAAGTTCACTATACGCTTTATATAGAGAAGAAAAACAAAGTTTTTATAATCAATTAAAGACTGTTGATTATTCAGGAATGATAAAAATATAACCTCAAATTTGCAGTTCAGGAACTGACCCTTAATTTCAGTATCCCAATAATGATTCTTGGCAATAAATACTTTGATATTATAATTGAATCATTCCGTCGTCATTTTTATTTTTACTACTTTTTTTTGTTTTCCATTATTTTTTTAATATGAACTGCCCTTCAAGTTATTTTTATATGTTACTCCCGCTTTGAACCTTTTTTGCATTCCAATCTTTACTTCTCGCTGTCAAAGATGTCAAACTGCCAGCAGTGTTAAACAGGTCAGCAGACAGACAATTTATTAAAACATAGGGGATTTTATTAAATTGGGGAAATTATCATGAGCGAGATTAAAATCGGGGACAAGATTCAGGATTTCAGGCTAAGAGACCATAAACAGAAAGAGGTGCACCTCTATGATTTCGCTGGCAAGAAGGTTCTTTTATCATTCCATCCACTCGCCTGGACAAGCGTGTGTGCAGAACAGATGAAATCACTTGAGGAAAATCACGAAATGTTCTCCAGATTGAACACGGTGGCTTTTGGCATAAGTGTGGACCCTATACCTTCAAAAAGAGCCTGGGCTAAGGAACTTGGAATTACACACATCAAGCTTCTTTCAGACTTCTGGCCTCATGGGGAGGTTGCCAAAGCATATGGAATATTCAGAGAAAAAGAAGGGGTCTCTCAGAGGGCGAACATAATTATCAACGAGGAACAGAAGATTATATTCTTCGAAGAATATCCTGTGCATGAACTTCCCGATATGGAAAAGATTGTAAAAGTTCTGGAACAAGGGAGTAAGATTCAGTTGTGACAGGTTCATCACACGATTAAAATCGAGGATACCTATATGGCTTTTAGGTTTGCCTATCGGTTTCTTGGACTTTTTGTGTTACATATGCGATGTTACATATGCGCGGTAATCGACCATAAAGCCCGTATTCCTATAAGCTATTCACTGGGCGAGCTCAGGAATAATTTACATAAGAGTCAATCGAATAAAAGTCTTATCAGGTGTCTTTTTGGTTTAATTGTCTGTAAAAGCTGGTTAACGCGTGACTCAATTCCTACGACACATATAAACACTGAATCATTTTTTCATCAAAGTTTAGTATAAGAGATTATGTTTGGATTATATGTAAACCTCACAACTGCACACAATAATGGATTATCATTTCAAAATTGACATTGGCAAAGATACTCAAAAATGAAATGTCGACCTGCCGAATCTAGGGTACATCAGTTCTAAACTTTAATATCAGACACGTTACAATACTGAAATATTTACAGAGCATATAACAAAACACATGCGTGAGGTAACAATAGAAAACAAATGTTTACAAAGCACAAAGACGGTAAACAAAAAAACGATGACATATGAAAACATCATTAAAAAAAGTACCCAGACATAGTAAACATCGATATCGGGCGGCAACATTTAAAAGAATAATTATATATACTTAAAAATCGTTTAAGTCATTGTCAAAAAAAGAATTAAAAGTATAATTCGGAAAGGACCTGGCAGGGTCTTAACCGAAGGAAAACAAAATATGTTCCAATTAGAGTTAAACCATACAAACTATAAAAATGTCACCGACAAAGTCAGTGAGGAAAGAACTACCGTTTCAATTAAAACGGTCATCAACATGAAGAATCCATTTGGAATCTTCAGCCAACTAAAGAGTTTTCTTTAAACTGAACAGCTTTTTTGCTGTTTTTCGTTTTTTAAAAAGAATCACATTACAACTATATATATCTTAAACGGCAAGTTCATCTACATATTAAGCATGTAAATATGGAATAAAAGATAAGAACAAGCTTTCAAGTAAATCATTAAATTCAATAACATGCGCCTTTATAACTATAGAACTCAACGTTCAATATTTTCAAGTACCCTGTAATCCTAAACTTAAGAGTGTCACTATCATCCACCAGTATAAGCTAATCTAATATGCAATGACTAGACCCCCTTTAAAATAACAAAAATGCACAGTATAAATATAAAGAGATAGTGGAAGGGTCAAAATATACACATATCTAATAATTTTCAATTTATTATTTGCTGATATTACTTAATTCCGTATCAATCCCCTCAAAGAGTTCCCTCAGCGCGATCCTGAGCCTGCGGACCTCTACCTGCCAGATTCTTTTGCTAACCTGCTTGTCTCCCCCGGCTTTAACAGCTGCTATCCAGGAGTATTTTCTGGCAATTTTTGTGTTGTTTGATGGGAAACGGAAAGCTTTTCCAGTTTTCTGGTTAGCGTATTTTTCGTTGATAAGGAACTCGTATATTTCCTGAACTCTTTCAAGCAGTTTTTTTTCACTTTCAGAACCTGACGATCCAAACAGCACAAGATTCCAGAGGCGGAACTGTACATTATGAAGCTCATGAGAAAGCATCTCGGAAACCGAGATTTCCAGCATCTTCTTAAACTCAAGGTAAATGCCCGTGTTTCCAAAACCTGAAGGCAGGATGTTTCCAAGCGAAATCATAACGTGAATACACTCGTGAAAAAGAATTCTGGCTATCAGGAACTCAACCCTCTCCTGCAAATTCCAGAATTTGCTTACAAGAGCTTCGTCCCAGAGCTGGTAAGGGTTAACGAGGATCATAGACCTGTAGACAATTCTTTTTTCTTTCTGTGAGACCAGGCGCTTGGGATAAAGAGTCATTCCCAGCATTTTTCCAAAAAATTGAATCCTGACGGCAAGATCCCAGCAATACTCCCACTCCCCTGAATTTACACACTTTACCCTGTAGTAGTTTCCATCAAAGTGAACTTTCTCAAGCAGCCGGTACATATCTTTACTGTGTACCTTGATCAACGACTTTATCATAGGCTCCCTATAGATCCGGATGTCAAAATAAGGTGCATTCGGAATAGGAGCAGGAAGTGAAGCAGGAAGTGGAGCAGGAAGTGAAGTCGGTGAAGAAATATTCAAATCCTGAAATCCATAATTCAAATCCTGAAATCCATAATTCAGATACTGAAATCCATAAGACCATAAATTTGAGTTCCCGTTCAAACCATTGACTTCCTTCTCAACTGGCATGGTCTTCTTTTTCATCCAATTCCCTCGCACAAAATTCCCTGTAATAAGATACCCTATAAGATATTACCCTATACCCTATAAGATATTATTACTGAAGATATATATAAATTGGTCAATAGGCGGCAGGGAGTCGAAATAAAGTTTTATCTGGATTCAAAATAGTAAAACTCTCATTTGTTTCCACGCATTGTCTTAAGATTTCCACAAACAGGACAATTATTTAGCTTTGAGAGTGATATTTCGCTGAAATTTCCAGAAAGCCCATTCCAGAACAGGAGGCGACCTTCCAGAAGTTTTCCCTGCCCTGTCAGGAATTTAATGACTTCATTTGCCTGGATAGACCCGATGATCCCTGGAGTTGCCCCTAAAACCGGAAAAACTTCCTTTTTGGAAATGCGTGGGAAAATACAGTAAAAACAGGGAGTTTCTCCGGGCACTATTGTTGTTACCTGGCCGTCATAACCGGTAACTGCTCCATGTATTAAAGGAATCCTTCTTTTAATGGCAAGCCTGTTAAGCATATGCCTGGTTTCGAGATTATCAAGCGCATCAACTATAACATCACATTCAGGAACAAGGGATTCGAGATTTGATTCGGTAAGCATCTCTGCTATAGTTTCAACCTCAATATCCGAGTTCATGGAGAGTAGTTTTTCCTTTGCTGACTCTACCTTAAGCCTTCCGATGTCCTTTTGATGGTGAAGGAACTGTCTATTTAGATTGCTGGGGTCCACGGAATCGAAATCTGCAAGAATTATTTTTCCGATTCCTGCTATTGCTAGATAGGTGGAAACCGGACTTCCCAGCCCGCCTGCCCCGGCAACCAGCACTTTTGCATTCTTCAACTTTTCCTGTCCCTCTTCCCCAAAAAGAAGAATCTGACGGCTGTATTTTTCACGCTCGAAATCATTCATGCAGTGACTTCCGGAATTTGATTTATTTCAGGATGCGATTTTTATTTATTCGTCAACAGGAATATTCTCATTCAGGTGAATTTAAATCATTCTCATTAATCATCAACTTCCTTATGCATAACCTCTTCGGATGGTAAAAGGCAGGATCAGTGGGGCCGATAGTGTCGGAAAAAACTTTCTCAAGATGGATCCCAGCGTATGAGACCTGATAAAAACTGGGCTTCAGTATCAAAGCAGAAAGGTATATCTCGGGGAAGAAATATAATCCGCAGGCATATCGGTGGTAGGGATAAGAATTTTTAGAAAAATTAATTAAGGCAAGGCCCATAAAAATAGGAAATTCATTTTTTTATATTATTCTAACCGGCTATTGCAATTCACTATTGTAGCATCTTTCTCACATACTAAAGGCGGGATGCTGAAAAAAAGAAATTTATATAGGTCTTGGAATTTATGAAAATTCTGGATTTAAAGAATACGGTTATCAATATCAAACAGGAGTTTTCAGGCTACTTTAAAGAACGAGATGCTGAAATTAACGGGTCTCTTCTTGCACTCCTCTCCGGTGAGCATGTCCTTTTACTTGGCCCACCCGGAACTGCAAAAACCCTGCTTGCAAGCAAAATCTGCGAAACTATAGAGGGGGGAAACTTTTTCCATTATCTTCTTACCCGCTTTTCCACGCCTGAAGAGGTATTTGGGCCGCTTTCCCTTAAGGCGCTTGAGAGGGACGAGTTCAGCAGGCGGATAGAAGGTTACCTTCCAACTGCCCATATAGCCCTGCTCGATGAGATTTTCAAGGCAAACAGTTCCATCTTAAACAGCATGTTGACTGTATTGAATGAGAGAAAGTACCATAACGGCAAGGAACTTATTGAGGTGCCTCTGTTTACGGTTTTTGGGGCTTCCAACGAGCTGCCGGAAGAAGATGAAAGCCTCGAAGCTCTCTACGACCGTTTTTTGTTCCGGTACAGGGTGGATTATATTCAGCACGAAGAGAACCTTGAAGACCTGATCTTCAAAAACACCGAAGATTTCGTACCCTCAACGAAACTCAGCATAGAAGATATAAAGGAAACCCAGAAGAGAGCAAGAGACCTCCCTGTTGATCCTGAGGTTCGGTCAATTATAAAGGCACTCCGAAGAGAACTCAGGAACTCAAATATTTTTGTCTCGGACAGGCGCTGGAAGAAAATTGTAAATGTACTCAGGGTAGCTTCATTCGTAAACGGGCATACCAGTGTAGACCGGATGACTGCTGTCCTGCTGCAGCACGTACTCTGGGAAGTACCGGAACAGAAAGAAGCAATCAGGAAACTTATTCTGGACAGGGTTGTTTCAGGTGGCACGGATACTGGCAAATTGAAACTGGATGTCCTTGATCTGAAAAATTCCATTTACAGTTGTTTGCAGCAGGAACTTCCGGATCTCGTGGCCTGTAATAAGTGCTACGAAGAAGAAAGAAGGACAACAGGCAGCCTGAAAAGCTCAAGGTTTTCAGGGGTCAAAGCGCAGAGGAACCTCACATTCGACAATGCCCTTGACCTGCTAAAACACCATACCGAATTTCCAACCCATTCTTACAGTTTCGGGCTCGATTACAGCAATGTCAACAGTTCCCTGAACTTTGAGTCCCTGGCAGAACAATTCCGCAGAAAATACGGGTTTGAATTCAAGATCAGCCTTGATTACGGAGATAAAAAGCTCTATGAAAAAGAGTACGAAAATCTGGAAGAAAGACTGAACTATTTCAGAAGGCAAATCCAGGAAGAAGAAAAAGCGCTTGAGAACACCCTGAGGGAAAATATATGGGTTTCAGGGCAGGACAGCCAAGAAATCCTGATGAAATATCGCTCCAAAAATACCGATGTTTACGAGATTGCAAGCAGTCTAAACGAGGTGCGGATGCTGCTTGAAAAACCCAGGGTATTTGATGTAACCATTGAAAAAGCAGGAGAGATAGCTGAGACCTGAATATCTCCAAAATATGGCTGAAAAACCTTTAAAATATGGATGAAAAACTCTAAAATATGACTGAAAAACCTTTGAAATATAATAGATTAAAAAACAACTGAACTATAAAACTCCTAAGACTTATCAAAAACTCCTAAAACTTTGGAGAATTTCCGGAAAAGGAAAAATATGCAGGAATTAAAAAAGCAGAAAGAAGATTTCGAGGGCATTCACGGATCAGGCTCATCTTTATCGTTTAGCCACGCCTTCAATCCTTCCACAATATTGAATATTGAGCTCAGGGGTGTCCTGGCAACTCCACGAAAAATACCAAGGCAAGTCAGGGAAGAAATTGCGGAAATTCTTGTTTATGAGCTCTTTTCAGAAGATGGATACGAAATAAAAGATGAAAAGCTGTTTATGAGTAAATTTGGAGCTTTTTATCCAATCTTTTTAGGTTTAAGGGATTTTGGGGTATGGGCTGAAATAAAAACCCTTGCCGGAGCCAACAACCTGGCAGGTGTTTTTATACTCAGGGCCCTGCTTGAAGAAATTTTTACACTTCTGGATGACTATGGAAAGTTGGAATCTGAATTTTCAAAAAAGTTCGCAAGAAACCTGGAAAAAAGCCTTAAAGCCCTGAGGAAGCTAATCGATGAAACTCAATCGGCGTGGGAACGAAACAGAATAAGAGATCTTGAAGAAAATTCCTGGTTGCAGGAAAATCCTAACACATCCAATCAACAGGCAACTCAAGAAAGAAGACAGGAAAGTCCCCTCGAACAAGAAAGTTTCCTCACACAGGAAAATTTTCTCAAAGAGGAAAGTTCCCTTACACAGGAAAATTCTCTTACACAGGAGCGTTCCTTCCAGCAGGAAAATTCTCTCAAAGAGGTAAGTTCTCTGCAAGACCTCGAGCATGAGACCTGGAAAAATCCAGATATGCAGACTGGAAATACTGCGGGGTCCGAAAGACTTGCTTCAATGACTCTGAACTTTATGTCTACAGAGAAGGCAGGAGAAGCCCTCGATTCTGTTATCGAAGAAAGCATCGCTGTAAAAATTGAAGAGCTTATCCCTGTGCTTGAAGACCACCTTGAAATGCTGGAAATTCTCTCAATGCTCTTTCCGGGCAGAGCATGGGATTACTCCTTGAGGGCTCTTCACAGAGAATACTTCGGAAACCTTGAAAAATACGCCGCACTTCTTAGAAAGAGCTCGGCTATTCATGAAATTCTTGAGCAGGTCGGAAGAATCGAACTTGAGTACGGTTCAAAAAAGCTGAGTTTATCTCCGTACAGTAAAAGCGAAGTCCATTCGGTCACTTTATCGGGAGATATCCAGACATTACTTCCAGCAGAAACCGTAAAGCTAAAAAATCCTCTATTGAAGCGTAAATTCTATGCTGATATGCTTGAAGGAAAACTCCTGACCTACCAGCTAAAAGGAGAAAACTGGAACTCGGATAATGCAGGAAAAAAAAGAAAAGGGCCTGTAGTCGCCCTTGTTGACACCTCGGCATCGATGCGGGGAAGCCCAGAGCTTCTTGCAAAAGCTGTAGTTCTGGCAGTTACGAGAAGAATGCTAACAGAAAGCAGGGACGTTAAAGTGATTCTCTTTTCCTCTAAGTGGCAGACAGTCGAAATTGAACTTACAAACAAAAAGCGCATGGGGGAGGAGTTTCTTGAGTTCCTGAAGTTTACTTTTGGCGGCGGCACCGATTTTAATACCGCACTTCGCGAAGGCCTTAAGGCTATGAAAAACGAAAAAGCTTTCGAGGGAGCTGATCTTCTTTTCCTTACCGATGGCTATTCAGAACTCTCAGAAAAACCCCTTATTAGGGAATGGAATGAAATAAAAGCCGAAAGAAGAGCCCGGATCTTTTCCCTGATTATCGGAAATTACGATGCCGGAGGACTGCAACAGATTTCGGATCACACATATCTCATAGGGAATGCCGAAAACTGGGATGTTGCAGAAAGCCCTGCAAGTTTTGTGAAAGCTATAAGCAAACCTTACAGGTTTTAAGTTCCTAGATATAAGTTCCCGGATATAAGTTCCCGGATATAAGTTCCCGGATATTTTTGATTCTCTAGCATTTTTGACTGCGTGGTATTTATTAAGATGTTTTGGTATTTCGAACTGGAGATATTTTTGGTCCTTCGTACTTTAATGCCTGCGCTTAAAAAGTTTCTGCAGGCCTTCTCCAAAATCTTCCAGGTCTTTCCTTGCTGGGGTCTGGCGCCTGGATATGCTTGAAAGAACGGAAAATGCAGCCTGTTTACTCCGGCTGGCTCCTTTAAGCAGACCAATCTCGATCATTGCAACAATTAATTCGGAAATGATTTTTTGATCTCTGGGACTCAGGTTATTCCATTTTTCGTTTATCTTTTTCGAGGAATCAATTATTGATTCTTTTCCTTCGGACGCTATTGTTGAGGCTTTTGAGGAAGCTACCTTTGAGGCGTTTATTATCTGTTTTCTTCCATAGGAAGCCGTTTCCAGAAAGACTTTGAAAGCATTCTGTGAGATCTTTTTTAGTCTTGCTCTTTGATTAATAGGGATCTCCTCTCCAGATGCCTTTCGGAAATCATTTTCAGAGCCTCGGCTCTCCAGAATTTTACGGACTTCCCTAAAGATCTCCAAAATCTCCTCCTCAGACCTCGTTTTAAGGTATTCTCTGAGTTTTTCCAGAAGGTCCGAGTCGATTGGTTCTGAATCCGCTTCATGAGATGAGTTCGAATCGCTGAAAAATTCCTTATCTGCCTCAATGTCATCTACTTCAACGTCATCTACTTCAAAGTTACCTACTTCAACGTTATTTACTTCAACGTCATCTATCTCAACGAAATCAGCATCAATTATAGGACTGGACCCAAAGATAGCTTCACGTGATGAAGCCTTTCTGGATTTGGATTTATTCCGGATCTTGAAACCTGCATCTGAAAGTCTGTCGAATACTCTGTCTTTAAGCAAGAAAATGCACTCCTTCCTGAAAATAAATGCCTTCCCTCTTAAAACAAAAAACTTTACTTACACGTGAATAATTCGTGGCCGGGCAACTTTAGCATTAACTAGCTGTTTAATATAATATTATTTAATTACCTGCATATCAATCTAATTACCTATATGGAGTTTAATTTTAAGACTTCATATCTTTTTCTGTTCATCTCTTTTCAGCAAAGTCTGAACTTCCAGATTTGGATGGAAAAGATCAAAGCTCCAACACAATAATGAAATCGTATCCAAGCCGCTTGCACGCTTTCACCCTTCTCATAGGAGTCCACCTCCTGTCCTCTGCGTCTGAAACTCGGGTAAAACTATAACTTGAGCAATTGAAATCATTTCTTTCCCGTACCTGAGTTTGATTACTACAGAGAAAAAGAGAATATGCCAGGCTATTTTTCCATCAAATTAAGCTACAAGTGATAGTTCGGGAACAAATTTCGGGTTTTTACGGAGGTATTCAACGAGCTTTCCTTCATTGGGCTGCCCGAAAGCAAGATTGATTACTTCAGATTTGACGGTAAAAATCTCCTCTCAACTTAAGAAAGTTCTAACCAATATTAAATAATTTTTATAAAAAGTACAGAGCTAATTACCGAGATACCCTTTTTTAGTAGAATTTATATGTTTGAGAGATTCATTTAAAGAAAGTTTAAGAAAAAAATGAATTTTATCTGAGTTCATAATTTTACACTCCCCCAGCCTGTCCTTATAAAATCTGTAAAACGGAGCTCCGTTTATGATCCACCTTTTCAGTGCAGGAAGACTCGCTTTTGGAAGCATTAAAAGTGCAAAGCTGCGTTCGACCCTTACAGTGCTTGGAATCGTCATAGGAGTTGCAGCTGTAATTGCAAATGTGTCTCTTGGGGCAAGTTTCAACCAGCATTTTACGAATGAAGTGACCAATATAGGATCGAATTTCATTTATATTCAGGGGATGCAGCCCAAACTTTTTTACGACAATGAGTTGAAGATCGTTGAGAACACACCCGGGATCTCGGGAGTTTCTCCTTTGAAATCACAAACTGCAGAAGTCACGTACATGTCCAAAACCAAAAATATTATGGTTAGCGGCGTAGGGAAATCCTATGATGAGGTGGCAAACACAAAGCTTCAGAAAGGAGATTTTATCGCTGACAACGATGGGTATGTGGCAGTTATCGGGTACAAGGTTGCAAACAAGAAATTCGACCGGAACATCTCAGCCCGGAACTCCATAAACATAACCTTCAGGGTAGGAGAAGACGAAAAAGTTACAAAGACCTTTAAAGTTAAGGCAATAATCCAGAACCCTGAGAACACTGTTATCCAGGCGTACAATGATAACGAAGCCGTTCTTATCCCAATCGATGTCATGAATGAGATCCTTGGCGAAAAAGATTATGGCGGGGTTTTTGCAATGGCTGATGACCCCGCAACAGTTCAGGAGACTTCGGATGAGGTCGACGAGCGTCTTGCCAGAAATTTCGGGATTTCTGAAAGGGAACTTGAAGATAAAGATTCCCGCCCTTATATCATTGTCAATCAGGCAGAGGTACTGGAACAGACGGATATGATGGCGGCAGCTTTAAGTTCTTTCCTGACGGCCGTTGCGCTAATCTCACTGCTGGTTGGCTCAATAGGAATCATGAATATCATGCTCGTAAGCGTAACTGAAAGGACAAGGGAGATAGGAGTGCTCAAATCTCTTGGATTTACAGGCTTTGACATTCTTTTTCTTTTCATGATAGAATCAATCCTGCTCGGAGTTTTCGGGGGCCTTCTGGGGAGTACGGTTGGGATTGCAGGTGCATACAGTGTTGAAACCCTCCTCAAACTGCCTGTCGTCTTTCCTTTCAGCCTAATTGCGGCCGGATTCTTCGTAGCTGTTTTCGTGGGCTTTGTCTCGGGAGTCTACCCTGCAAGAAAAGCCGCAAAAATGAAGCCTGTGGACTCACTAAGGCACGAGTAAAGTTCAGCAAAAATTGAAATGAATAATTTAATTTAAAAATCATTAACGAATTTTTATCTAATAATTTACTTAATATATTTACTTGATGATTTATCTGCTTTTAATTTATCTGCCTTTATTTGTGACTTTGCCGCTGCCTGAAACCTGCGTGTTGAACTCTTTCGGGTTCCCTCCATAGAATACATTTCCACTTCCGCTTATATTAGTGTCAAGTTTCCGGTCCGCGTAGACATTTGCATTTCCCGCACCCCTGATACTTACTCTGGTCACCTCGGTCCTGAGTTCAGAAGCATCAACACTTCCCGAACCTTCTATATTTATTTCATGTGAAGAGGCATTGCCTTTCAGGAGGACACCCCCAGAACCGGAAATCAGGCTCTTCAGAGAACTGGCATTTGTCTCCAGTTTGATATTACCTGAACCTGTGATTGCGAGATCCAGGTTTTCGGAATCAATCGGCGTAGTTCCTATAATATCCCCCGAGCCACTGAGGGAAAGGCTCCGGACTTCTTCCATCCCTGCATAGATCTTAATAGTTTTCTGGGGGCGGATGCATTTTTTCGCATTGATTACCAGAACTCCGTTTTCCACGCTGGTCTCCAGGAGGGGCAGGATATTATCTTCTGCTTCAATTCTAAGGCTGCTGTTCCCTTGCTCAATAAATACGTTTCCTGAAATACGTGAATCCAAGCTGTGGAAAGGTTCAATGCTACGGGTTATAGTTTCCACATTTCCTGAGCCACGTTCGCAATCATAGTCCGTACATCCGCTTTCAGCCATCACCACAGCCAGCAATAGGATTCCCAGGAGAAAAACAGAAGTCCCTGCAGGCTTGGTTACGCTCACTTTTCCTTTCATTTTCCCAATCGATATTTTTTCCCATCTTACTTTTCCTGCCCTTTCAAGCCGTTTTTTCATTCCCTTCTCATTTCCGGTCATATCTCTATCTCCCTCATACCTTTGTCCCTTTTCTTTTGACATCGTTCCTTTTAGGCACCCTCATATCCTGATAGAAGCGAAGAGCGGAGTCATGGAGTACATACTCATAGTATGTTTTCTTCGAGTTTTTATTCTAGCTCATTTTGAATCAGGGTTTTAAAGAGCAGCATAAGAACTGATGCCTTACCTCGGAGTTTTTAACTGAATAAGAGTAATAGGGTCCTCTTAAATTCACTACCAAACTGGAACTTATTCCTCCTTTTTTCAGACAATTAACTAAGATAGTAGTGTTTCCAAAAAAATTACCATTTATTTTCAGGTTAAAATCCAATTAACCTTCCTAAAAACCGCAAATTTTGGTGAGGAGCACGTATAATCTCCCCTGGCTATGTATTGTGAAAGCTCCATTTATACCACTAAACGAAAATTTCAAATGAAAATTGTTATCCAAAATATTAAAAACTTTTTGAGATGAGATCTTGCAGGCAAATACTTAAAGGGAGCTCTGTCCAAAAATACTGTTATTTAGCTGTACTTTTACTGGAAATAACTGTAAGTTACGGCATTACAGAAAGAAAGGAATTACAAGCCTTCTCTGAATGAATAAGTCAAGAAAGAGCTAAAAACTATATTTCTTAAAGGCTTTTAAGTGTATATAGCCTTAAATAGGCCAGATTAAAGTATTGAGCTTTCAAATCGGCTTATACTGGAAAAAGAGCTTGAAGATTATGAGAACCAGAATAAAGAGCCCAAAACCCACCTTGATGAACACTTTCCCATGCTCAATGGGCTCTTTTTTGGCTTTAACCGCTCCATATCAGACCTGCCCCAATCCAAATTCCTGAGGGAAAACAGAACGCAGCCTGTCGCATGTGATTCGATCTGGATATTACAACCATGGAAAACACGGAAAGCACGGAAGAAACACGCCTTTACTACTGATTTCCGTGTCTTCCGTGCTTTCAGTGGTTTTCAAAAAATTCATTTCTGATATACTTTGGAATCGATGAACTAGAAAATAAAAAGGCAGAGTAAACCTTCCAGGGTTAATTTGTTTAAAAACGATAACTTCAAAGACTGCTGCAAGAAATATAAAGGACTCAAAAAATAGTAATATCGTTGGAACAACTAAATCATATACAAAGGGGGTTCACAAATGGAACAGAAAGTGGGCGAAAAATCTGAAGAAAAATGGAAAAAAGTACTTACTCCTGAACAATATCATGTCCTGCGAAAGAAAGGTACGGAAAGTCCCTTTTCCGGCAACCTGTACTATAACAAGGAAAAAGGAGTTTACACCTGTGCTGCCTGCGGGCAGGAGCTCTTTTCCTCGGACACAAAATTTGAGTCCGGAACCGGCTGGCCAAGTTTCTCTGACGTTATTTCCAGCGACAGGGTAAAGCTCAAAGAAGACACCAGTTATTTCATGAACAGGATAGAAGTAGTCTGTTCTCGCTGCGGAAGCCACCTGGGCCATTTATTTGAAGACGGACCTGCGCCAACCGGAAAACGCTACTGCATTAACTCCATTTCTCTTAATTTCAAGAAAGAAGGAGAAGAAGGCAAGTAAGGCGGAGAAAGAAAGTAAAAAGAGTGGAAAAAAGTAAAAAGAAAGTAGGAAGTAAAGTTCAAGAAGCCAGATCTTGTGATTTATAAGTTTATGGATTGGGGAGAGGGGGCTCAGATAAAATTTGAAACCAGCAAAAATATACTTTGAGATAATTGGCTTTTTTCTCTTCTTAATTTCCTATATTTTATTTTTCAATATATTATTTTCTGTTAAAGGATTAGGGCCCTCTATTTATGTTCCGGGCACACTCCTTTTTGCCCTCTTAGGATATTGGCTGGGAGGGATCCTGTACGAGAAGTATTTCAAATGAAAAATCTGCTCAAAAAATAATCAGGTTATTACAACCTAATAGATCTCTATAGAGATATTATAGAACTTTATTTTTCATAATATTTATTATAGATTATAACAATCTATTAAATAGATGTTAAAAGCAATAATTTTTGATGTGGACGGAGTTCTTATAGATTCCATGCGTTTCCAGGCCGATGCCTGGGTTAAAACCTTCAAGGAAATTGGTATTAACATTACCAGAGAAGACATTTATGAGCTAGAAGGCTCAAACAACAAAAGATTAATTAAATCAATTTTCGAAGAGGCCGGAAAGGAGCCTGAACCCTGGCATTTAGAGCAATTGCCTGAAAAGAAACGTGAGGTTCTCGATTTTGATCGGATAAAGCCTTATGAAGGTATCCCGGACTGCCTTAAGGCATTGAAACGGCATTTCAAGCTCGCTCTGGTCTCAGGGTCACATACTGATACCGTAAATAAAGTTGTCAATAAGTATTTCTCTAACTGTTTTGATGTCATAATTACCGGGAGTGACCTTGAGCGCGGAAAACCGGACCCGGACCCTTACCTTAAAGCCCTTGAGAAACTTGACCTAGCAAAAAACGAGTGTATGGTAATTGAAAATGCACCTCTGGGGATAACCGCCGCCAAGAGGGCAGGGATTTACTGTGTTGCAGTTACAGGTATGCTTGAACCTGAAAAGATTGAGCATGCGGATCTTGTGCTCGAAAACCATGCTGCCCTTTTCAAGTATCTGAAGAATCTCATTCCAAAGTGATATTACAAAGTGATATTACAAAGTGATATTACAAAGTGATATTACAAAGTGATATTACAAAGTGATATTACAAAGTGATATTACAAAGTGATCATGGTTTTTCCTGATCACTTCCTTCATTATGCAGGATTTGCAAAAGTATTGCGGAAACTGAAAAGGCTTTTCACAAAATTTTCTCATTACAATCTTTTTCAAGCATTTCTCTTACAGCACGAGGCCCGTCCAGTTCTCTGGCAAGTCTTCGTAGCCTTTCGGTTTTATTCCTGTATCTTTTTTCCTCAAGGACTTCCCGAATACATTCGAGTACGACCTCAGGAGGCGTGGAATAGCTGAGCATCCTTCCGTAGCCTTCTTCCTCGATTACTTCAGCATTATTTTCCTGCTCACTATGCCCCCTGTCAGGAAAAGAAAGGATAGGAATCCCAAAGCTCAGGGCTTCCATCATAGTACTGTGCCCTCCTGGCGCTATTACTGCATCAGAACTTTTCAGGTATGGATATGTATCTTTTATGAACTTAAGAATCTGTACATTTTCTGGCAGGCCAACCAGGTTTGAGGGATCGAGGGAAGGACCTGAAATCAGGGTGTAATTAATGGACGAATCAAGTTTTGCTGTTTCAAGCACCTTTCTGAAAATAGGCTCTCTGTATCCGAAGCCCCCTATAAGTGAAACAATATGTGGTTTCTTAAGGGGAATTGACTCCACATCTTCGTATTTTTCTTTTATAAGGGGACCGCTGAAGAATAGCTTTTCCTGAACTCTACCCCGA
>Ga0268360_1001840_pt1 | contig 19303 bp, 18 predicted proteins | sample BioMet11_FD_192465 | JGI IMG/M metagenome (GOLD analysis project Ga0268360, IMG submission 192465) | Sewage microbial communities from Oakland, California, United States - Biofuel 11 (Illumina Assembly) | ecosystem: Engineered > Wastewater > Sewage > Unclassified | place: USA: California... | reverse complement strand
CTACCTCGCGGGAGGAGAGCAGGTCCTTGACATTTTGGGTGATCCCGGTGGGAATCCCGCCCCACTTTCTAAAACGCTTCCAGATTTCCACGGTGTAGGCCGCCGTCTGCTCCTCCTTCAGCAGAAGATGCATTTCGTCGATATAGTAACGTGTGGATTTGCAGGCTTTGGAACGATATCAGCTCAATGCTCAAAGCCACGTTCAGAATGGTAAGTAAAGCGTTGTCCACATTGCATTCAAACTTTTTGCGTAGAAATAGATAATTCGTAACGTAAGGTACATTTCTGGATGGAATTGCATTTGAACCTTCTGCCGTTTCTTCGCAGGGCGGCAAACAAGCCACCAATCGGAAAGCTCAAAAGACCTTCAAATCGCCGTAACACCTCGGTAAGATTCAGAATCTGAGTTGCTGGAAATACCGTTAAACACTGGACTTTGAGCGATTCAATGGATTATTTATAACGGTTAAAATGCTGATTGGCGGCTCTCCTAAGCGGAAGGCCAGCGGTTCAAATCCGCTCGGGGACGCCAAAAAGCGCCAGAGACCTTGAAAAAGGTCCCCGGCGCTTTGTTTTTGCCCGTACGGGCGGCGTTCCCCCCGCGTCACCTCTCCTGTCCCGCTCCCAGCTGTTTTCTGAGAACCTGAAACAGGCGCTCGGGACTGATGGGCTTCATGACGTGATCCGTCATGCCGGACTGGCGGCAGCTGTTGATGTCCTCGGCAAAGGCGTCCGCCGTCATGGCGATGATGGGCACGGCCGCGGCGTCGGGCCGGGGAAGGGCGCGGATGGCCCGGGCGGCCTCGCAGCCGTCCATCTCCGGCATGCGGATGTCCATCAGTACGGCGGAAAAATATCCGGGGGCGGAATCGCTGAATTTTTCCAGACCCTCCCGGCCGTTGGAGGCGCACTCCACCGTCATCCCCTGATTTTGCAGCAGCATGCGGGCGATCTCGGTGTTGAGGGCGTTGTCCTCGCACAGCAGCACGGTGCGCCCCGCCAGCGAAGCCCCGGAGCCCGCCGGCTCCGTCCCGCCCTGCTGCTCCCGGCTGGCCCGGGGCAGCGGCAGGGCCACGCGGAACACCGAGCCCACGTCCACCGTGCTCTCCACGGTGACGGAGCCCCCCATCTGAGCCACCGTCCGTTTGACGATGGCAAGCCCCAGCCCCGTGCCCGGAATATTCGCGGTCTCGGGCCGCCGGTCCTGGGCGAAGCTCTCGAAAATGTGGGGCAGAAATTCCGGCCGGATGCCAATGCCGGTGTCCTTCACCTCCACGTGACAGGAGCAGCCGTCGGCGGGGCTCTCCTCCCAGGTGACGGAGGCCCGCACCGTGCCGCCCGATGGGGTGTACTTGATGGCGTTGGACAGCAGATTGAGGAATATCTTCTGGAATTTGAGCCGGTCGGTCCACACCGTCACGCCCCGGCAGGTGTCGAAGTCTCCCTCCAGCCGGAGGGACTTGATCTCCGCGGAGGGCTCCAGCGCCGTCAGCACCGCCTCCGCCATGCCCCGCAGATTCCCCGCCTCCGGCGAGAGCACCGCTTTGCCGCTCTCGATGCGGGAGAGCTCCAGCGTGTCGTTGACCAGATCCAGCAGAAGCAGGCTGGACGAACGCACCTTGCGGAGATACTCCTGCTTGCGCGCCGGGTCAGGCTCGCCAAGGGCCAGATCCGTAAAGCCGATGATGCCGTTGAGCGGGGTGCGGAGGTCGTGGCTGACGCTGGCCAGAAACGTGGATTTCGCCGCGTTGGCCTCGTCCGCCTCCAGCTTGGCCGCCCGCAGCCGGGCGATCTGGTCGTGCTCCCGCCGGTACTGGCGGGTGATGTCGTTCTTGCAGAGGAAGATGGTGTCCCGCCCCTCGTCCAGATAGGAGTATTGCAGCATCTTGTGCCGGCGGCGGCCGTCGCTGGTGGTCACCTCGAAGGAGTAGTCGTAGCTGGGCGACTCCCGCAGAGCCTCCAGAATGGTCTCCAGACGCAGGGCATGGCTCACCGCGGCGCGCTGGTCGGGGGCGATGACCCCCAAATCGCCGTCGATGGACTCCAGATAATCCTCGTAATGCTCAAAGAGCATGCCGAAGTGCATGGGCTTGAGCCGGAAATACCGCACCATGCGGGAGGGCACCCCCAGCAGTCCCACCACCTCGTAGCCCATCATGGCAAAGCGCGAGATGAGCTGTTCCTCCAAAATTTTCTCGGTGACGTCGAAGGCCGTCACCGTGCACTCCACGTGGCCGGTGGCGGGAGACTGGAAGGTGCGCACCGTCACGGAGGCCCAGAAGGGCATCCTGCCGTCCTCGTCCCGGCGGTATTGCAGCGTGAACACGGACCGCCCCTCCCCATAGCTCCGCAGCAGGGCGGCGCGGTCCAGCAGGGCGGTGAGCTCCTTCCGCTCCTCCGCCCCGTGGGGCATGCTCCCCACCCATGCAGCCGCCTCGTCGTAGGGCAGGGCGGGGTCCAGCTTCAGCGCCCGGTCCCGCACCCGTTCGTAAGAGAGGGTGCGGTTGTCGGTGAGGTCGCTGCGCCAGGCGGCGATGCAGTAATATTCGCTGTTCTCCCGCAGCGCGGCCGGCTCGTCCTCTGTCACGGAGGCCGCCTGTCTGGGCGCAGGGGCGCCGATGGCCCCGCCGTCCCGGCCGGGCAGGCCGGAGAAATAAAAATAGAGCAGGAAGGAGCCGTCGGGCTGCCGCTCGGCCATGGCGCTGGAGGTGACGCGCACGTCCCCCGTCCGGCAGCGCAGGCGATAGGTCACCCGGCTCTCCGCCCCGGGAGACATGCGGGCGTACTCCGCGGCGGCCCGGGCCGAATCCCGGTCCTCCGGCGCCACATGGCACAGCAGGCCGGCCTCCGGGCAGGTCAGTTCCTCCCGCTTCCGGCCCAGCAGGGCGCACAGCCCGTCCGAAACCAGCAGAAGGCGGTAGTCGTCCGCCCGGGCGCTGAGAACGCAAAGGGGAACCGGCAGGCGTTCATACGCGCTTTTTTGCGCGCCGGTCAGGCTGTCTTTCGGACTGTTCATTCCCGCACCTCCTGCTGTTTTCTTCCGCGTCCCTCGTCGTTCCCGCTCTCCCGGCGGGAGGGAGCGCCCATTGAATACAACCCGTATTGTTATAATTATAATAGTTCCGCACTTCGGTTACAATCACAATTTTCCGGCGCGCGATTCCCTCTCCTGCCGCCCGTTTCGAAAAATACGGCCCCCGCAGCCCCCCAACGCGCTGAAAGCAGCCCCTGCCGGGGAGGCGTCCTTTGGATCGCGCCGCCGCGTCACGGGAGAAGCCGCCGGTCTGAAGCATACGCGAAGGACAGCGGCCCCTGCTCATCGCGGCGCTCCGGTTTGTCGGCGCCCGCAGAGCGGCGGCCGGGCCCGCGGCCTGCAAATAAAAATTTTCTCATCTCTGCAACATTTGAGGGCGCTCATCTGTATACAGGACAGAACGAAAAAAAACCGCAAGCCACAACGAAAGGAAAATCAATATGAGCACTACAAAAAAAATTCTTTCAGTTCTCCTTGGTATCGCAATGGTTTCATCCCTTGCAGCCTGCGCCGGCAAGAGTGCCGCGAGCACCGGCTCGGACGCGCAGAAGGCCTCCGGCATGAGCGCGCAGAGTGAATCCGCGGAAAAAACCGACGCCGCCGACGGCGGCTGGGCGTATAATCAGGGAGAGCTTTCCCTTGACAGGAACGCCGAGGCAAAGGCCGCCTTCGACAAGGCCACCCAGGGGCTGACGGGCTATGACTATGAGCCCGTCGCCCTGATCGGCAGTCAGGTCGTGGCGGGCACCAACTACTGCATCCTCTGCAGGGCCACGCCGGTCACCCCCAACGCCGAATCCTCCTTTGTTCTCCTCTATGTGTACGCCGATCTGGACGGCAAGGCCGAGATCACGGACATAAAGGACTTTTCCGAAACCGACGGCTCCGACGAGCCCGTCCTCGGCGGGCTGGAAATGAATCAGGGCGCTGTCTCCGTCGACAGCAACGCCGACGTGAAGGCCGCCTTCGGCAAGGCGCTGGACGGCCTCGTGGGCTGCAATTACGAAACGGTCGCCTACATCGGCAGCCAGGTCGTGTCCGGCACCAACTACGTGATCCTCTGCAGAACCACCCCCGTCTATCCCAACGCGGAATCCGCGTTTTCTCTGGTGACCGTCTATGAGGACCTGAGCGGAAAAGCCGAGCTTGCGGACGTCACCGATCTCAGCATTTGAACCCAATAACAGCGTACATCGCAATCGCTGGAGCCGGAGGAGAACAAAATGGAATCAGCAGCTTATAGGGACAGATACGTACCGTATCTTTCGGAGCTGGCCGGAGCGGTCCGTCTGCTCCGGGCCGCCGCCGTGAGCCTGTTCGCCGCGGCGTCCTCCCGGACGTCCGGCGCGGAGGAGCAGACGGAGCAGAATCTTCAGGCGGAGAAGATACTGGACGATTACGGGAACAGCATCCTCCGCATGGCCTATTCGTATCTGCACAACATGAGCGACGCGGAGGAGGTCCTTCAGGATACGCTGATTCAGTTTCTCCAGGCGGCGCCGCAATTTGAAAACGAGGCCCACAAAAAGGCATGGCTTCTTCGGGTAGCCGGAAACCTCAGCAAAAACCGCATCGACTACAACCGCGTCCGCGATGCCGACGAGCTGAACGAGGAGCTTGCCTCCGAAGAACGGGACGATCTGTCCTTCGTCTGGGAGGCCGTCAGGGCTCTGCCCGTCAGGTACCGGGAGGTCATCCACCTGTTTTATCAGGAGGGGTACCAGACGGCGGAGATCGCGTCCCTCCTGCACGAGAACGAGGCCACCGTGCGCTCCCATCTGAACCGCGGACGGGCGAAGCTGCGGGAGGTTCTGAAGGGGGCGTATGACTTTGAGTGAGAAATACGAGGAGATCATGGAGAAAGTCGTTGTAACGGATGAAATGCGCCGGCGCATCCTTCAAAATATCCGCGGCGCAGATGTGAAGCCCCATGCAAAAGTGATTCGTTTCCCCCGCTGGAAAAGATACGCCGCCATCGCAGCGTGCTTTGCCGTCCTTCTGATCGGCGCCCTGACCATGCCGGACATTCTTCACCCCGCGCAGGAGAATCCGGCAGCCAGCGCATCGGACGGGAGCGCGCCGATGCTGGGCGCACAGGAAACCGTCGAATGTCAGTCCGCCGCCGAGCTCTCCAAAAAGATCGGTTTCCCCATCACGGATCTGGCCGTGCTGCCCTTTGAGCCTGCCGACGCCACCTATATTTCCTCTTTCGGAGAAATTGCCGAAATCGACTATGCGGGCGCGGACGGACAGACCGCGGCCTATCGCAAATCCCTTGGGAATGACGACAACTCCGGGATTTACGACACCTTCCCCAGCACGGAGCAGATTTCCGTCGGAGACGTCAGCGCGGCGGTGAAGGGCGACGGAACCCGGTTCACTCTTGCCGTCTGGACGGATGGGACCTACGCCTACTCGATTGCGCTTTCAAACGGCGTGGGAATCGACGAGTGGAAGGCCATCCTTGCGAGCGCCTCGTGAACGGGAAACAGATCCGTCTGCAGACTGCGGCGGCAAATATCATCAAAGGCGGCAGGATCATGGAAGATGTACCCGTTTTTCACTGCGAGCTGGAGATCACCGGCACGAAACACGGCGAGTGGCAGGGCATCGTGCGCACGGATAAGGGCGATCGGAAATTTTGCAGCGCGCTGGAGCTTTTGTGTCTGATGCACGCGGAGGTTGGCCCGCCGATGAACCGGTGGGACGACAGAAAATAAAAGGGGACGCCGGAGCTTTAAAACTCCGGCGCCTCTGCCTGTCCGCTTTCCGGCGTCCGTCTCTGGCGGGCAGCCGAATCAGCCGGCCGATGAAATTCTCCGAAAGGGCGCTTTGCGTGCCTTCGGGCACAGTTCGCGACGGAATGTTTTCAGAAGCAGGGACGCCGCGGAGCAAATCCGCCCCGGCGGCGGGGATGGGCGGGGCGGGATTTCGCATGATATATACGACTTTTAGCGTGATATAATGTTCTTTTTATCGTTTCTGGCCGCTGCGGACGGGGGCGCGGCGTCCGACCTCACGGAGACGCTGCCGCAGGCGAGGACGCGGCGGCCGGCCGTGCGGGGCTGCCGCCGCGGGCAGAGACGTGGGGTCCCGCCGCAATGTCAGGATCGTGCGGAGACGCCGCCGCCCCGATGCAGGCAGGCGGGGGCGGCGTCCGACCGCGCGAAGACACCGCGGGCGCAGCCGCGGCACATCGCCGGTGACGGACACAGCGGCCGGCCTGCGATTTTTCCCTGCGTCCCCGCAAAAAATGTCCCCGCGCCGCGATCAGGCGGCGCGGGGACGTTCTTTTTATCTGCCCCTCCGGGCGTTGGAGAGGTGGTAGGCCACGCTGGGGCGGCCTCCGGTGTCGTAGTTGATGCGGCTGGCCACCTCGCCGGTCTCCAGCATATGATTGAGATAGCGGCGGGCCGTCACGGCGGAGAGGCCGGCCTTGGCCGCCACCTCCTCGCTGGTCAGTCCCTGCTCCGGCACCCCGGTCAGAAACTCGCGGATGCGCTCCATGGTCTTTTCCTGCAGGCCCTTGGGAATGGCCGTCTCCCCCTCCGGCGAGGCGGCGAACAGCTTGTCGATGTCGTTCTGGCTGACGATGCCCTCCGCCGGCACCGCCCTGCGGAACTGGCAGAACTTCTCCAGCGCCTGACGGAACCGCTGCATGGTGAAGGGCTTCACCAGATAGTCCACCACGCCCAGCTTCAGGCACTGATCCAGCGTTCTGGCGTCGTTGGCCGCCGTCACCATCACCGCATCCACCGGGATTTCCCTGCGCCGCAGCTCCCGCAGCAGTTCAAAGCCCGTCATGGCGGGCATGAAAACATCCAGAATCACCAGATCCACCGGATGAAGGGAGAGCCAGCTCAGGGCGCTCCGCCCGTCCCGGAACTCGGCGGCCACCCGGAATCTGGGGTCCTGCTCCACGTAGGACCGGTTCAGCATGGCCACCATGGGATCGTCCTCCACAATTACGGTCTGAAAAAACGTATGTATCCCCCCATTTACTGCGGTGTCTGCGCCGGAGGCGCCTCACGGCGTCTCTCCGCGCTGAAGGTGACGAAGAACGACGTGCCGCCGGTGTCCGTGTCGGATTCCACGCGGATGGTTCCGCCGTAGGCGTCCACCACGTCCTTGACCAGCGCCAGGCCCGTGCCGTGGCCGGCGCCCTTGGTGGAGACGCCCTGCTGGAAGATGCGGTCCGCCAGCTCCTTCGGGATGCCGGGGCCGTTGTCCTCCACGCACAGCAGCAGGGAGTCGTCCTCCCGCACGGTGACGGTGATCTCCTTGGAGCGGCCCGCGCTGCGGCCCAGCGCGTCGATGGCGTTGTCGATGAGGTTGCCCAGAATGGTGATGTAGGCGTCCGGGGGCAGGAAATGCTCCTCGTTGGAAAGGCTGCTCTCCGGGTCCAGCGTCAGCCGGATGCCCAGCTCCGCGCAGCGGCTGGTCTTGCCCACCAGCAGCGCCGCCACGGCGGGAACCTCCAGCCGGTCCATGATCAGGCCCACCGCCTGATGCTGGGTGTTGGTGATGGAGAGGATATAGTCCTCCGCCCGCGCGTACTCGCCCAGCTCCAGCAGGCCCAGCACCACGTGCAGCTTGTTCATGAACTCGTGGGTATAGCCCCGCATGGCCTCCACCATGTGGCGCACGCCGGTCAGATCCTCCGCCATCCGGGTCATCTCCGTCCGGTCCCGGAAGATGGCCACCGCGCCCACGATCTCCGACCCCTCCCGCAGGGGCATCCGGTCCGAGAGGATGCGGACGTTCTTGATGGACTTGATGTTCACGTTGTACTCGGCCTTCCCCGTGCGGGACACTCGCTCCATGGTGGAGGCCGGATAGATCAGCCGCAGCGGCTCCCCCGGCGCGGTGGGCTTGTCGATGTTCAGCAGCCGGGCCGCGGCGCGGTTGATGTAGAGAATCTTTCCGCTTTTGTCAATGGCCAGCACGCCCTCCTCCAGCGCCTCCAGAATATCCTCCCGCTGCTGAAACAGCGAGGCGAGGACATCCGGCTCGTAGCCCCGGAGGGACTGGGTGATCTTGTCCGACAGCTTGGTGGAGAGAAGGGTGCCCAGCGCCGCCACCACCGACGCGATGAGCAGGTAGCGCAGCACGATCATCCAGATGTCGTGGGAGAAGCTCTTGACGTAGACGCCCACCACCACGAAGCCCACCAGCTTGTCGTTCTCGTCCAGCACGGCGGCGTAGGCGCACCGCTCGGCCCCGGCGATGCCGGTGTCGTTGGAGGCGAAGGAGTGGGCGCCGTTCAGCAGCCGCTGCTGGTCGCTGCCGGCGTACTGGCTGCCCACCTTGTCGTGATCGGGGTGATAGAGCTGCTTGCCCTGCATATCCGCCGCGATGATGAAGTCGATGTCGTCCACCCGGCTGATGGATTTGTCCAGATATTCCAGCAGCTCCGGGCTGGAGCTGTCCGTCTGCATGGCCGACACCACCACCGGGGACTGGGCCACGACTCTGGCGGAATTCAGCAGGTTTCCGTCCAGCGACTTGCGGAACAGAATCAGGGAGAACGCCAGCGAGCCCGCCAGAGACAGCGCCACGGTGATGGCCGCGATGGCCATGCTGAGCCGCAGGATCTCCAGCCGGACGGTGGCCGTACTGTTCCCGGGCCCGGCGGCCCTCCGCATTTCTTCCCCGTTCATAAAATCCCTCCCGCGCCGAAGCTGGCAGAGCCGTTCCGGCGCCGCGTTCACTGCCGCGGGGCGCCGGGCAAAACGGTTTCTTCCGCACTTCTTATTATAGAAACCTTTTCCCCGGCTGTCAAACGGATCGCCCTCCGGCCGGTTTGTTTAGGCAGGTAACATTTTCTTTTCTTTCAAAAGGGTGGCATTTTCCCGGAGAAGGGCTTACCATGACAGCGCGAACAGGAGCCGCGGTCTTCCCGGCCCTGTCCCCGTGTGAAATCTACCGGGACTGCCGCCATGTTCCGAAGGGAAACGAGGTGAGATCGTTGTCCAATATCCAAGCGGCCCTGACGGAAAAACTGCAGAATGTCACCGCCTTCACCATCCCCCTGTTCGGCGGGATCCCGGTGGCGGAATCCGTGGTGGTCAGCTGGATCCTCATGGCCCTGATTCTGCTTCTGGTTCTGCTGGCCACGCGGCATCTGAACCCCGACCACCCCGGCCGGCTCCAGTCTCTGCTGGAGATGGCCGTGGACGGCCTGAACAAGTTCACGGAGGAGAACATCGGCGTCCACTGGCGCCATTTCGCCCCGTGGCTGGGCACCGTGGCCGTCTACATCGCCTGCGCCAACCTCAGCGGCCTCATCGGCCTGACGCCCCCCACCAAGGACGTCAGCGTCACCGCCGCCCTGGCCCTGACCAGCGTGTTCCTCATCTACGGAGGCTCCCTGCGGTTCCTGGGCGTCCGGCGCGGCCTGCACAAGTTCGTGGAGCCGCTGCCCCTTCTGGCCCCCATCAACATACTGGAGGTCGGCATCCGGCCCCTCTCCCTGTGTATGCGGCTGTTCGGCAACGTCCTTGGCTCCTTCATCATCATGGAGCTGATCAAGGCCGTGATGCCGGTGGTCGCGCCCACGTTCTTCAGCCTGTATTTCGACATCTTCGACGGGCTGATCCAGACCATCGTGTTCGTGTTCCTCACCGCGCTCTTTACCGGAGACGCGCTGGAAGTGGATTGAACGTTCCCGGCCGCCCGGCCCGCGGAGGTTTCCGCCGGCCCGGCGAAACAAACATAAACAAAATACAGATTTGAAATTGGAGGAAATGACTATGTCTGTCGCACTTGGTGCTGCTATCGCAGTGTTCACCGGAATCGGCGCCGGTCTCGGAATCGGCTACGCCACCGCAAAGGCCAGCGAGGCCATGGCCCGTCAGCCCGAGGCTGCCAAAAGCATCCGCAACGCGCTTCTGCTTGGCTGCGCACTGGCCGAGGCCACCGCAATCTACGGCTTTGTCATCGGTCTGGCGCTGATCATCACGAAGTAAAGGGGCGATCCCCGTGCTGAGTTTTAACCCTTACACCATACTGTTCACCATCATCAACCTGCTGGTGCTGTGGGTGCTGCTGCGGCTGACCCTGTTCAAGAAGATCACCGCCATTCTGGACAACCGCGCCCAGTCCGTGCAGGATCAGCGCACCCGCGCCGCCGACGAGCGGGCGCAGGCCGAGCAGGAGCACCGGCAGTACGACCAGCTTCTGGAGCAGGCCCATCAGGAGAGCGCCGAGCTGCTGGCCCAGACCAGAGCGCAGGCCCAGCGGGAATATCAGGCCATGCTGGACTCCGCCCACGCGGACGCCCAGCGGCTGATGGACTCCACCCGCTCCCAGCTGGCAGCGGAGCGCGAGACCATGCTGCAGGGCGCCCGGAAGGAAGTGGCCCAGCTGGCCCTTCTGGCCGCCGCCCGCGTCACCCAGCAGAAGCTGGGCGCGCAGGACGACATGGCGCTGGTGGATTCCTTCCTCACGGAAATGGGTGAACCGTCATGAGCGAGACCGCCCGCCGCTATGCCGCGGCATATTTCGGACTGGACGGAGACGCCGCCCGCTTCGCGGAGACGGCCCGCTCCATTCAGGACTGCGCCCCTCTCTGGGAGGCGCTGACCAGCCCCGCCGTGGATCGCCGGGACAAGGAGCGGCTGCTGGCGCGGCTGCCCCAGCTGCGGGACACCCCCCAGCTGCTCAGCTTTTACCGGCTGCTGGTGCGCAAGGGCCGGACGGCCCTGCTGCCCCAGATCAGCGACGCCATGCGCGCCATGGCGCTGGAGGCCCAAAACACCGGCCTGTGCGTCCTGCGCTGCGTCCACGTCCCCGACGAGGCCCGGCAGAAGGCGATTCGGTCCGTCCTCTGCCGCCTCCACCACCGGAGCGACGTCGTGCTGGACATCCGGCAGGACCCCTCCCTTCTGGGCGGGATGATCCTGGAGATGGACGGCGTGACCTACGACCGAAGCATCCGCGGGCAGCTGCGCCGCATGGCGGGCTGTCTTGAGGAAAGGAGCAAACTATGAACGGAACCCCGGACGAAATCGTCTCCATCCTGCGGGATGAGATTGCAAATTACGACGCCGGCACCCAGCGCGACGAGACCGGCACCGTGCTGAACATCGGCGACGGCATCGCCACCATCTACGGGCTGCGCAGCGCCGTTTACGGCGAGCTGGTGGAATTCGACACCGGCGTGCGCGGCATGGTCATGAATCTGGAGCGCGACAGCGTGAACTGCGTCCTGCTGGGCAGCGAGGCCGGGCTGGGCGAGGGCTCCGTGGTCCGGCGCACGGGCCGTCCGGCGGACGTACCCGTGGGCGAGGCCATGGTGGGCCGCGTGGTCAACGCGCTGGGCGAGCCCATCGACGGCAAGGGCCCCATCAGGACCGAGGAAACCCGCCCCATCGAGCGGGAGGCCAGCGGCGTCGTCTCCCGGGAGCCCGTCACGGTTCCCCTGCAGACCGGCATCCTGGCCATCGACTCCATGGTGCCCATCGGACGGGGCCAGCGCGAGCTCATCATCGGCGACCGGCAGACGGGCAAAACCGCCATCGCCGTGGACACCATCCTCAACCAGAAGGGGCAGAACGTGGTGTGCATCTACGTGGCCATCGGCCAGAAGGCCTCCAGCATCGCCGGCGTGCAGAACACGCTGGAACGCTACGGGGCCATGGAGTACTCCATCATTCTGGCCTCCACCGCCAGCGACAGCGCGCCGCTGCAGTACATCGCGCCCTACGCCGGCGCGGCCATCGGCGAGTATTTCATGAGCAAGGGCCGGGACGTGCTGATCGTGTACGACGACCTCTCCAAGCACGCCGTGGCCTACCGCACGCTGTCCCTGCTGCTCAAGCGCTCCCCCGGCCGCGAGGCCTATCCCGGCGACGTTTTCTACCTGCACTCCCGGCTGCTGGAGCGGGCCTGCCGCCTCACCGGCGCCTACGGCGGCGGCTCCATGACCGCCCTGCCCATCGTGGAGACGCAGGCCAACGACGTGTCCGCCTATATCCCCACCAACGTCATCTCTATCACCGACGGCCAGATCTATCTGGAGCCCGACCTGTTCTTCGCCGGCCAGCGGCCCGCCGTCAACGTGGGCCTGTCCGTGTCCCGTGTGGGCGGCGCGGCCCAGACCAAGGCCATCAAAAAGACCGCCGGCACCCTGCGCATCGATCTGGCCCGGTTCCGGGAGCTGGAGGTGTTCAACCAGTTTGCCTCCGATCTGGACCCCATCACCCAGCGCACGCTGGAACACGGCAAGCGCATGATGGAGCTGCTGCGCCAGCCCTTGTGCCATCCCATGTCCGTGGCCCGGCAGGCCGTGGTGCTCTACGCCGCCACCAACGGACTGGTGGACGACGTCCCGCTGGAGAAGACCGCCGCATTCGTGCAGGGCTTCGCCGACGAGATGGAGTCCATGCAGGCCGCCGCCATGGCGGACATTCAAAAGACCGGCGCCCTCTCCGCCGCCTCGGTGGAGACCATCCGCAGCACGCTGGAGGCCTACAAGCGCCGGGCGGGCATCGCCCCGGCGGCGGAAAGGCAGTGACCGCGCATGGCCAACGTTCAGGAAATCCGCATGCACATGAAAAGCGTGCAGGAGACCAAAAAGATCACCAACGCCATGTACCTCATCTCCTCCAACAATCTGCGCAAGGCGCGCCATCAGCTCAGCGAGGTGGCCCCGTATTTCCACAGCATCGAAAGCACCATCTCCGACATTCTGCACCGCTCGCCGGAGATGCACGGCCCCTTCTTCGACAACCGTCCCCAGATCACCGACGGCAGCCGGAAGGTGGGCCTCATCGTCATCACGGCAGACAAGGGACTGGCCGGCGCCTACAACCACAACGTGCTGAAGCTGGCCGGCTCCCTGCTTGAGCAGACGCCGGGCTACCGCATCTACCCCGTGGGGCAGATGTGCCGCGCGTGGATCCGGGACCGGGACCTCTCCTACGAGCCGGAGTTCGACTACACGGCGCAGGAGCCCACCGCCCACCGCGCCCGCGAGATCAGCCAGTATTTCGTGAAAAAGTTTCTGGACGGCGAGCTGGACGAGGTGTGGGGCGTCTACACCGAGATGGTCAGCGCCATGAAGCTGGAGCCCAAGGCCCTGAAGCTGCTCCCGCTGGAGCGCGACACCTTCCCGTGGGAGCCCCGCTCCAACAGCTTCGGCGCTTCCCAGACCGTCACCTACGTCCCCTCTCAGGAGGCCGTGCTCTCGGCTCTGGTGCCGGGCTACGCCCAGGGGATGCTGTTCAGCATGCTGGTGGAATCCTACTGCTCCGAGCAGCAGGCCCGGATGAGCTCCATGGACTCCTCCACCAAGAGCGCCGGCGATTTGCTGCGCAGGCTGAATCTGGAATACAACCGCGCCCGTCAGGCGGCCATCACGCAGGAGATCAACGAGGTGACCGGCGGCGCGCAGGCCGGAAGGCAGTGAGCCGTCCGGCGATACAGGAAGGTGTGATTCATCGTATGTCACAAACCAAGGGAACCGTGGTTCAGGTACTGGGCCCGGTCATCGACGCGGAATTTCCCGCCGGCGCCCTCCCGGCCATCCGCAACGCGCTGGAGGTGCAGATCAACGGCGCCCGCGCGGTGATGGAGGTCTCGCAGCACATCGGCAACAACACCGTGCGCTGCATCATGCTCTCCCCCAGCGAGGGGCTGGGCCGCGGCGCGGAGGTCACCGACACCGGCGCGCCCATCAGCGTGCCCGTGGGGCAGGAGATTCTGGGCCGGATGTTCAACGTGCTGGGCGACCCCATCGACGGCAAGGACCCCGTCCAGACCGCCGAGAAGTGGTCCATCCACCGCGCGCCGCCCTCCTTCGAGTCCCAGCGGCCCGTGCAGGAGGTGCTGGAGACCGGCATCAAGGTCATCGACCTGCTGGCCCCTTACGCCCGCGGCGGCAAGATCGGCCTGTTCGGCGGCGCCGGCGTGGGCAAGACCGTGCTGATTCAGGAGCTGATCCACAACATCGCCACCGAGCACGGCGGCTGCTCCGTCTTTACCGGCGTGGGCGAGCGCACCCGCGAGGGCAGCGACCTGTGGCACGAGATGGCGGGCTCCGGCGTGCTGGCCAAAACCGCGCTGGTTTTCGGCCAGATGAACGAACCGCCCGGAGCCAGAATGCGCGTGGCCCAGACCGGCCTGACCATGGCCGAGTACTTCCGCGACCACGAAAAGCAGAATGTGCTGTTGTTCATAGATAACATTTTTCGTTATGTTCAGGCAGGCAGCGAGGTCTCGGCCCTGATGGGCCGGATGCCCTCCGCCGTGGGCTATCAGCCCACTCTGGCCAACGAGATGGGCGCCCTGCAGGAGCGCATCACCTCCACCAGGGACGGGGCCATCACCTCCGTGCAGGCGGTCTACGTCCCCGCGGACGACCTGACCGACCCGGCCCCCGCCACCACCTTCGCCCATCTGGACGCCACCACCGTCCTCTCCCGCAAGATCGTGGAGATGGGCATTTACCCCGCCGTGGACCCGCTGGCCTCCACCTCCCGTATTCTGGAGCCCGACGTGGTGGGCGACCGGCACTACAAGATCGCCCGCGCCATTCAGGAGCTGCTGCAGCGGTACAGCGAGCTGCAGGACATCATCGCCATTCTGGGCATGGAGGAGCTCTCCGAGGAGGACCGCCGCACCGTGGAGCGGGCCCGCCGCACCCAGCAGTTCCTCTCCCAGCCGCTGTTCGTGGCTGAGACCTTCACGGGCCTGCAGGGCCGCTACGTCAAGCTGGAGGACACCCTCCGCAGCTTTGAGGCGATCCTCGGCGGCGAGATGGACTCCTATCCCGAGGCCGCCTTCAGCATGGTGGGCAGCGTGGACGAGGTGGCCGAAAAGGTCAAGCAGCTGGGCGCGGTCTGACCGCGCCGGGAAAGGACAGACAGCTATGGCGGAAACCTTTTATCTTGAGATCATCACGCCGGACCGGCAGTTCTATATCGGCCCCGCCGAATCTCTGGTGATGCCCATTCAGGACGGCCAGTACGGCGTCCTGCCCGGCCACGAGCCCACCGTCACCGCCATGACCCCCGGCGAGCTGCGCTTTCAGGTGAACGGCGAGTGGCAAAAGGCGGTGGTCAGCAGCGGCTTCGCCGAGATCACCCCCGAGTATGTGATCCTGCTGGCCTCCTCCGCCGAGCACCCCGACGAGATCGACATCAAGCGCGCGCAGGAGGCCCGCGAGCGGGCGGCCGAGCGCCTGCGGCACAGGCAGAGCGTACAGGAATACTACAACTCCAAGGCGGCGCTGGCCCGCGCCACCGCCCGCCTGAAGGCCCGCGGAAAATCCTGACGGCCTTCGTATATCAAGGGAAGCGGCCCGGCAGCTGTTGCTGCCGGGCCGCTTCAGGCTGTCAGAAAAGCCTCGCAGAGTTCGCGCTGGCAGGCGCGAAAAAAGTAAAATCTGTTTTTGCCCGCGGCGTGTACGCGGGCGAAAGCACTTTTCGCGGAGCGAGCGTCGAATTGTCCGCCTTTGGCGGACAACCGGGGCGCAGCGCGCATCCCCCCCTGTCAAAGAAGTCCCCGGACTTCTTTGACAAGCTGCGTGCCTCAGGCGTGAGTGCGCTCCCCGGAGAGCGGGGCGGGGGCGTACTTCCACGGCAGATGCCGCAGGCGATAGTAGCTGCTGCTCTTGGCGCAGCGGGAGGCGATGCGGGCGGCGAAGGGCCCCAGCCGGGCTGTCAGCGCCAGACCGAACCGCCGCCAGCCGTACTCCGCGCCGAACAGCTTCCCGATGCGCCGGGCCGAGCGGAAATTGTAGAAGCGGCCCGCGGCGCGGTAGAATTCCTCCTGCAGCGCCCAGGGCGACAGGTTCCGGGGCTGGAACGTCACGTTCATCATGTCGAACTGCCCCCAGTCGTCCGTCAGCATCCGGCCCTCCCGCATCATCTGCTCGTACACCGGCGTGCCGGGGTACGGCGTGAGAATGGCCGGCTGCAGCTGATAGGCGTCGATGGACCGGGCAAAGTCCACAGAGCGGCGGATGTCCTCCCGGCTGTCCTCGTCCAGCCCCAGCACGATGCTGGCGATCATGCGGATGCCGTGGCTGCGGCACGCCTCCCCGGCCCGGCGGATGTCCTCAATGCTCTGGTGCTTGTTGACGGAATCCAGCGCCTTCTGGTTCAGGGACTCGATGCCGATGAGCACCCGCGTCAGGTGCGCCTGCGCCAGCAGGGTCAGCAGCTCCTCGTCCGCCGCCAGATCCGTCCGGCCGAAGAAGAACGTCTCCCTGAACGTCAGGCCCTCCGCGATCATCCGGCGGCAGATCTCCTTGGCCCGCTCCTTGTCGGCGGTGAAGTTGTCGTCCTCAAAGTTCATGTAGCGGAAGCCCATGCGCTTGTACATCCGGATCTCCTCCAGCACGTTGTCCACGCTGCGCTGGCGGTAGGGCGCGAACATCCGGGAGGTGGTGCAGAAGGTGCAGCGGAAGGGGCAGCCTCTGGTGGTGATGACGTTGGCGGCCACGCAGGGCGTTTTCAGGACGGAGTAGTCGGGGAAGGGCGCGTCGTCGGGATTTTCCAGCGGCACGCCGGCCACGACGGGCTCCGTCCGGCGGCCCTCCGCCACGTCCAGAATCACCGACTCGCCCTCGCCGGTGATGACCTGATCCGCGTGGAGCAGGGCCTCCTCCGGCAGAGCGGTGGCGTGGATGCCGCCCATGATGACCCGCGCGCGGCTCTCCCGGTGGATGCGGTCCGCCAGCTCATAGGCCCGGGGAGCCGTGGAGGACATGATGGAAAAGCAGAACAGGTCCGCCCACGGGATCAGCTTCTTATAATCCACGGCGCCGTTCAGCTCCTCGTACACCTGCACCTCATGGCCCGCCCGCTTCAGAATGCCGCCCAGAATCAGCGGCCCCGTGATGGAATTCGACTGGCCGTACAGCTTTCCGCAGGCCCGGTAGGCCCCCATCCGCCGCAGAAACGGCGCGGGGGTGATCAGGACAATTTTCATTGCAAAAACCCCTCCTTGTACAACTGCTATACATGTGTTATATTTATTATAGTAGAGTTGGAGGCAATTACAATCGACAATTTCTTACAAGTGTTAAACAAATGTATAAAATTAAGGAGAAAGTTGTATGGCGGATCGAAGAATTCAGGCAACCAAGCAGAAGCTGCGGGGAGCGCTGCTGATTCTGCTGCGGGAGACGCCTTTTGAACGCGTATCGGTGACGGATCTGTGCAGGGAGTCCGGCGTCAGCCGGATTACGTTTTACGCGTACTACAACGACAAGTTCGAGCTGGCGGGGGAGATATTCGAAGAAATGCTGCACGCTGCCGAGGCCATTTTCGACAGGCTGCAGGAGAGCAACCCCGGACGGGACCCCCGGCTCAGCTGCCGTCACCTGCTGCAGGCGATCCTGCTGATGGAGCAGGAGAATCAGGACTTTATGGAGCAGATCGGACGGGAGGGCAACCCGTATCTCGCCTTTGCGTATTACTGGTACGTGATGCGCAAGGCCTTCGACCACAGCCAAAAGTACGTGGAGGAACTGAACCCCTCCTTCTCCGTGCCGATGACGGTGAGTTTTCTCTGCACGGGCCTGTGGGGCTTCATCCGCACCGGGGCGCTGGAGGGGCGCACGGAGGAGGAGATCGGAGCGATGGCGGAGCAGCTGCTGGATTTGCTGCTCTCCAGCCAGGTTTTCGCATAAGAAGCAAAGCTTTGCGCCGGAAGAAATTCGCGGCGCACCAAAAAAGACGGCTCTCTGCGTCCATTCGGATGCGGAGGGCCGTCTTAAATATATAATAATGTGGGAGAGACGTCAGACCGTCTCAACAAATTCCTTGATGTAGTGCAGCGCCACGCCCAGCGGGACACTGTGGCGCTTGAAACGGCTCAGCCGCAGATAGTCTCCGTCCGGCTCGAAGGTGTTGTACTCAGCCACCAGCTCCCGGAGGTGGGGCATATACGGCTCCAGATACTGGGTCATGAAGCCGCCGATGACCACGTCGCAGTCCAGGGCCATGCGGATATTGTTGACGCCGATGGCCAGATGACGGAGCATATCCTCCCACAGCGCCTCGTACTCGGGATTGTGCTCCTCCAGCCCGGCAAAGAATTCCTTAACGGAGATTCCCAGATCGACACTGATGCGGCGGGCAGAGCAATAGGCCTCCAGACAGCCCCGCTTGCCGCACATGCAGGGCAGGCCGCCAGGCTCCACGCACATATGGCCAAATTCGCCGCTGCGCTGGTGATCGCCCAGATACTGGTCGCCGTTGAGCAGCACCGCGCCGCCCACGCCGGTCTCCAGAAGCAGATAGGCCATGTCCCGCTGCTGCCCGTAGGTGAACCATTCGGCGTAGCCGCCGCTGGTGGCGTCGTTTTCCAGATAGGTGGGATAGGGAATATTGCCGATGAGGTTCTGAATGGTGGCATCCCGCAGGTTCAGCGAGGGAGCCAGCGTGATCCGGCCGCTGCTGGGGGAAAAGACCGCCGGCAGCGCAATGCCCACGCCCAGCAGCCGCTCCCGGTCCAGCTTGCTGTCGTTGAGAAATTTTTCCAGTTCCTCAGCCATGAAGGAACCAAAATCCTCGATTTCCCGCACCGGGCGGTGATAGACGTGGCGGTAGGCCAGCTCCTGCAGGCACAGATCTGACGCCACCAGGCGCAGGCGGTTTTCCGTGATGGAGACGCCCACCGCATAACGGGCATCCGGGACAATCTGCAGCCCCATGGCCTTGCGCCCGCCGGTTGACCGCTGCTCACCGGAGAATTTTACCAGACCGGCCTCCATCAGCTCGTTCAGGTTCTGATACACCGTGGGCAGGCTCAGGGAGAGCGCATGGGCAAGGGACTGTTTGGAGCAGAATTCCGTCGTCTCGTACAGATAGCGGTAGATGCTGCTGCGCGTCTGCCGCCGCCGCTCTGTGATGGTCGTTTCCAATTCCATAATGCTCCCTACTTTTAGAAAAGTATTTTATACAACTACTTTCCATTTTAGCATTCTTTCCCCCGTAGTCAACCTGTTTTTTCAAATTGCGCGGAGATTTGCACGGAGAAGATCCGGAGGGCTGTTTACAGGATGCTGAGGGAGGTTGTTGGTTAAAATGCACATTACTTTACAAATCTATCAAGGCGGTTTTTACAAAGTTTCGGCAATTTGTTAAAAAGTAATTGACTTTTATAAAATGATTTTATAAAATCGGGCTATAGAAGCGAGGGGCTTCAGAAAACTTCCTCTTTCACGAGGGAAAACAAGGAGAAGATTGAACATGAAAAAGATTCTTGCACTGATTCTTGCTCTGGTGATGTCTCTGTCTCTGGTCGCCTGCGGCA
>Ga0268360_1001833_pt1 | contig 19409 bp, 18 predicted proteins | sample BioMet11_FD_192465 | JGI IMG/M metagenome (GOLD analysis project Ga0268360, IMG submission 192465) | Sewage microbial communities from Oakland, California, United States - Biofuel 11 (Illumina Assembly) | ecosystem: Engineered > Wastewater > Sewage > Unclassified | place: USA: California... | reverse complement strand
ATCGTGGATCGTGCAGGGCTCTAAAACACACTTTCCTTTTCTCTTATTTTGCAGGGTGTTCCTTACCCCGCCCTTTTCTCCCGTACGGACAGATATAGAGGCACATCCCGCAGACCGCCGGGCCGCCTTTCTGTTCCATCTCCCTGAAGTACCGTTCGCAGGCTGCCGCATCGAACCGGGCCTCGCGGGGCTCATCCTCCTTAAACGGCCTCCCGGTGAACGCATGCACCGGGCAGGCATCGGCGCACTGCGTGCAGGAACCGCACCGCTCCTCCATGGGAACCCCGGTCGGTTCGAGCGGCGCGTCGGTGAGCACGGTCACCCAGCGGACCCGGGGGCCGTGTTCCGGGGTGATAAGAAGGCAGTTTTTGCCGATCCAGCCCAGGCCCGCAAGGTGTGCGGGGAGCTTGTTCGAGATGATGCCGGCGATCTTCTCATCGCTTGCCCGTTTCGAGGCCGGGGCAGGGAGCGCCCGGTGGCCGGCCCGCTGGATCCGGTTTGCGACCTCGACAGCAATCTGGTCGAGCATGGTGTTGATGACATCGTAGCTGTTGTGCTTGTAGAGCATCGCCGCCGCGTATTCGGCCCGGTTGGGGATGAGGTCGACGAGTGAGTTCTGCAGGGCGATCCCTATTGCGATGGCCCGGGTATACCGGGCCACCAGTTCGCCGCCCTGCCCCCGGATAAACTCCTCCGCAGACGAAAGGTCTGCCACCCCGAAATAGTCTGCCCCGCGCCCGAGTGCGCAGGATTTGAGTTCTTTTTCGAGATCCATGCCGGCCCCCTGATATGTGATCTGTACCGTCCCGTTATGTGAGCCTGCCGATCCGTTGTGAAGCAATGCGAACAGGGAAACGGTATATCAGATCCTGTCGCCTATCGATCTTTTGAGGAACCAACAATGGCAAACACCATGGAACTTTTCGCAGAGGAAGCACCAGAGGTAGCGGCCGCGTTCAACAACCTGATTATGGCGGTTGTAAAACGGCCGGCGCTCGATGCAAAGACCAAACAGCTCATCTACATTGCAATGAAGGCGGCAATGGGAGACGATACGGCGGTCAAAGCCCACATCCCGATGGCAAAGGCGGCAGGCGCGACCCGCGAGGAAGTGATCGACGCGATCCTCATGACCGTCACGGTCTCGGGGATCCGGGGCGTTGCCCACTGCCTGCCGGAAGCGGTAGCGCAGTTCGAGAAGTAACCTTTTTTGTGCTTTGTAGAACTCATTGCAAGTTATTTGACGCTCCAGAGGCTCCGCCCCGCACACTCGTGACGCCCCGATTGCGATGATGTTGTACTACCTGTATTCTTGGGCAGCTCCCGGAACAGGTAATACCCACACAATCGCATACGCCCCCGCCCCCCGCGGGGGCAGGGCTAGCGTAAAGGGGGGGCACATCTTAAATTTGAGGATTTCGAGAGGGACCCTTTTTGTTTTTAACAGGTGTCGGCATTCAGAAGACTCCCGCGAAACCGGCACCAAAAGAGATCCGGGAAGGGGGGGGTCGCGCCAAAAACGATGTGACCCCCCCTTTGCTGTACTGCCATTTTTGATGCTCAAAACAGGGCATTTTTACGTCATAAAATAATGCGGGGAATGCCCCCGGAATTTCGGAAAGTAGTGGGGGGTCACACCTGTTTTTGTACCGGCCCTGCGCAGGAGATTTTTGCAATCCAAACGAACCGGGCAGGAGCAGGATTCAGCGCATTCTCCCACCGTAAAAATGCAACTGTGACCAGAGACTGAGAACAGCGAAACTGCGGATAGGGATACGAAAAACTGGCCCGAATCGGTATCCAAAAAATGGGGGGGTCATGCTGTTTTTGGTGTGACCCCCCTCAGTTTTGATCCATCAGCCTCATCGTTCTCCGAGGAGAAATGCAGGTTTATCCATGAGTCCGCACGTGAAAAAAAGAGGAATTCAGATCAGTTTTGCCCCGGCAGTAGGTCCGGGTTTGCACTCGAAGACCTCGGTGATCTTGACGATCAGAAGCGACCGGGCGGGAAGCGCCGGGTTCTTCTTGTTGAGCTTTGCCTTCATCTCGTCGAAATCCTTGCCGCTCGTCTTTACGGTGACATGGCCCTTGACCTGGAAGCAGCCCTTGATCTCGGGGCCCCAGACATAGAGTGCGATTTTGGGGTTTGCCTGAAGGTTTTCCAGTGTCTTTTTCATGAAGTTGTCCGTGATCCAGATCGTGTCGTCGCTGACGAGCTCAACGACTCCGATGGGTATGACGTTGGGGGTGCCGTCTTTAGAGGCGGTCGCCACCGGGAAGACCTTCATTTTCGTGAATGCCTCCTTCATCTCTGCGGTGAGTTTGACCATATGGTTTGCACCGTTGAGATGCTCTCTTGCCCGGCCCGTATATACCTTGGTGTCAGAAAAGTGTACCGATACAGCCGGATGACCTTTACCGTCATCGGTTTCTCGGTAAAAGCCCCTTTTTCGAAACGGTTTTACTGTCCCGGGGTATAATGTCGTGATCACGTGAGATTATGAGCCGGAAACTTACCACCTACGAAGATGCAGTCGCCTTCCACGGCCACACCTGCCCCGGTCTTGCCCTCGGCTACCGGGTGGCAGAACATGCATTAAAGGCCCTCCACGCAGAACGCTCCGAAGACGAAGACCTTGTGGCGATTGTCGAGAACGATGCCTGCGGGGTAGACGCCGTCCAGGCAATCGCAGGCTGTTCCGTGGGGAAGGGCAACCTGATCCTAAAAGATCTCGGCAAGCACGCATACACCTTCATCAACCGGAAGACCGGCTCCGCGATCCGCCTCGTCCAGCGCCCGGAACCCCTTACCGAACGGCTTGACCCGGCGGCCGCCGCCCTCCGCACGAAAGTCATGAGCGGGAAGGCGACACCGGCCGAAGAAAAGGAGTTCGAGGAGCGGCAGGCCGCGATCATCCAGAAGATCCTCACGGTTCCCTTCAGTGAGCTCTTTATCGAAAAAGAGGCCCGGTCGGATATCCCGGAGCGGGCGCGGATCTTCGGCTCGGTGCAGTGCGCCTCGTGCGGCGAGATCGTGGCCGAGCACCGGGCCCGGGTGAAAAACGGTAAGATCGTCTGCATCCCCTGCGCCGGCGAATACAGCCGGGGCTGGTAATTTTTTTTCCTGCCCGGGACATTTCGGGCACCTTTATGGAGTGTCCGGCGCCAGTAGTACCTATATCTGGAGAATACCATGGGCACACTGGACGGCATACAGGGCATGGTCGCGGCATACCTCATCTCCCCCAAGGGACAGGAGACGATGCGAAATTTCCTTTCCTCTCCGCAGGGAAAAGAGGCCATCGATTCCTACCTTGCAACACCCGCAGGCCAGGATATGGCCCGGCTCCTTTTGTTGCGGGCGCTCGACAGCCTCGACATCGCCGATACTGTCAAGAACCAGATCCGGACCGCTCTCGCCGAAAAGGGTACCTGCGGCCCATAATACGGTCACCTGAAAAAGTCTTCCCGACCCTGGTATTACCCATCCCCTTTTACCCCGGGCAGTCCCAGTATCCTGCAATACTCCTTCGATAGCAGAAAGGATCTTTCCCATGACCCCGGACACCGCTCCCACCCCTATCCGGACCGCATACCGGTCCGGCGAGATCACCGCCCTCTGCGACTCAGCGATTGCCACCGCAACCTCGGCACTTGACAGGATCGCCGCCCTCCCCAAAGAGTCACGGACCACCGACAGCACTCTCCTCGCGTTCGAGAGCACAATCGCAGACTACAGCGATGCGATCCTGCCCGTCACCCTCATGGGCTATGTCTATCCCGACAAAGAGGTAGCTGCGGAGGGGTCGGCAGCAGAAGAGAAAGCGGGGAAATTCTCGGTCGCCATCTACACCCGGCGCGACCTCTACGATGCGATAAAGACCGCCGTCCCCCGGACAAACGAGGAAGAGCGCCTCCTCTCCGAGACCCTGCGGCAGTTCAAAAAGAACGGTCTTGCCCTTCCCGACGACGGCCTTGCCCGGGTCCGGGCCTACAGGCAGGAGATCACCGAGCTCGAAGTCCGGTTCACGGCAAACCTCAACAACGATACTTCCGCTATCGATTTTTCAAAGGAAGAGCTCGACGGTGTCCCGGAGGACGTGCTCGCCACTTTCTCACGTGCCGGTGACGGGTGGTTCCACGTCACCACGAAGTATCCCGATTACATCCCGGTGATGCAGAACGCGAAGAACGGGGAGACCCGCAAAAGACTCTACACCGCGTTTGTGAACCGGCAGGCAGCGGCAAACACGGAACTCCTCGAAAAAGCGATCCTGGTCCGGCAGGCCTGCGCTAAGGAACTCGGGTACGTGAGCTGGGCAGATTTTCGTCTCGATGGCCGTATGGCAAAGACGACTGCCTCGGTGCTCTCGTTCCTTGACGAACTCAAGGCACCGGTGAAAGGAAAGGAACAGTCGGACCTTGCCACGCTGCTCGCCTTAAAAAAGGAACTTGTACCGGGCGCAGACCGGATCGAACCCTGGGACCTTGCCTATCTCACCGAGCAGCTGCGAAAGAGGCAGTTCGCGCTCGACAACGAAGCGATCCGGAAGTACTTCCCGTTCGATACCGTTCTCTCGGGCATGCTCGGCATCTTCGGCCCGCTCTTTGGGATCCGGTTTTGTGTTGTCCCGGACGCCCCGGTCTGGGCGACGGGCGTCAGGCTCGTCCGGATCCTTGATACGGCAGACAACCGGACCCTTGCCTACATCTACCTCGACATGTTCCCCCGGGACGGCAAGTACGGCCATATGATGATGGTGCCCCTGATCGCGGGCCGCCAGATGGAAAACGGGTACTCGGTCCCGGTTACCGCGATTGTGGGGAACTTCCGCGCCCCTTCAGGAGATGTCCCCTCGCTCCTCACCCACGACGATGTCGAAGGGCTCTTCCACGAGTTCGGCCACGCGCTCCACGGCTGCCTCACCCGGGTCCCCTATGCGAGCCTTGCGGGGTCGAGCGTGGAGTGGGACTTTGTCGAGACCCCTTCGCAGGCGCTGGAGAACTGGGCATGGGAGCCCGCCGTGCTCGATGCGGTCTCGGGCCATTATGCCCGGCCGGAGGAGAAACTCCCCAAGGAGATCCGGGACCGGATCATTGCCGCCCGCGACCTCGGGGCAGGCCTCTTCTATACCCGGATGCTCGTGATCTCCTCCGAGGACATGGCGTTCCACACCGCGAGCGGCCCGGTCGATGTAACCGCAACCGGCGACCGGGTTTACCGCGAACTCATGGGGATCGAGCCCTTACCCGGCGGCCACGAGCCATCCACCATCGGCCATTTCATGGGCGGGTACGATGCCGGGTATTACAGTTACCTCTGGGCCGAGGTGTATGCCCTCGACGTCTTTGCCCGGTTCAAGAAAGACGGCCTCTTCAACCCGGCAACCGGCGCGGCCTACCGGCACGCCATACTCGAACAGGGGAACATGCAGGACGGGACTGTTCTTCTCCGGCAGTTCCTCGGGCGGGCGCCCACGATGGACGCCTTCTACGAGCGGCTCCATATCAAAGCGCCGCAGTAACACAGCAGGGCCTTTCCCCAAGCGTTCCTCTTATCTCCCCTCCCGCCCCACGTATCCGGTGTGACACACGAGCCGCCGGTAAAGAAGATCCTGTACTGGTGCGATAAGTGCAATGTCCCGCTGATCGGCCGGACCTGCGCCTGCGGAGCGGAGGGGCGGGCAATCGAGCTCCTCCAGCCCTATGATGTACGCCCGGCGCTTGCCGCAGATATGGCGCTTATCATACGGCTCGTGCGGGAGCGCTTCGGCAATGTCCCCGTCCCCACGGTGCTCCTCCTCAACAAGACCGGTGGTGTGGACCGGGCGGATCTCGTGATCGCCCACGGCTACCGGTTCGGCTGGCTCTCCTTTGACCCGGTGGAACGGAAGTTCTCGTTCGACATCGCGCCCGAGGCACTTCCCTTCCTCCTCAAGCACGTGACAAAGGGCATTATCGATCTCGAAACAGAGATTGAGGCCCCCGCAGGACCGGGCCGGATGGGTGGTAAGAAGTTTCGGCTTAAAAGCCCGGTTCCCGACGGTACCGCGATCGTGAAACTCAAAAACCGGTACGGGACCGGTGCGGTAAAGGGCGGGCAGGTTCGGGTGCGGGAGCTCGCCTCAATCGAACTGAAGACCGCGAAGAACCCGGGCTGGGCAGATGTGATTGCACAGAACCGGTATCACTTAAAAAACCTGGAGCACAGCGCCATCCGGATGATCAAATCCCATGCCCACGACCGCCCGGTCTGCAATGTCTCGTTCTCCGGGGGGAAAGACAGTACCGCGGTGCTCACGCTCGCACGGAAAGCCGGGGTGACCGGTGCGTTCTTCCTCGACACCGGCATCGAGTTCCCCGAGACCATCGAATTTATCCGCTCGCAGGGCGTCCCGATCATCGAGAAAGCCGGGGACTTTTTTTCTGCCGTTGAAAAGGCGGGGCCGCCGGGGAAGGACAACCGCTGGTGCTGCAAGCTCTTAAAACTCCGCCCGCTCAAGCTCCACCTCGCAGAGATCGGCCCCTGCGTGACTGTCCAGGGCAACCGCTGGTACGAATCGTGGAACCGGGCGGCGCTCGAAGAGACGAGCCAGAACCCGGCAAATCCCCTCCAGCTCAATATCTCCCCGATCCGGAACTGGCGGGCGCTCGAAGTCTTCCTCTACCTGTGGTGGCAGAAGGCAGAGATCAACCCGCTCTACGACAAGGGGATCGAACGGATCGGGTGTTACGTCTGTCCTTCCATGCTCGAAAGCGAGTACGAGGAACTGCGGGCCATGCACCCGGACTATGCAGCGCGGTGGGACACATTTCTTGCTGCGTGGGCAAAAAAGAGAGGACTTCCCGATGAGTTCCACCGCTGGGGCCTCTGGCGCTGGAAGGCGCTTCCCCCCAAGATGCGGGAGCTCTGCCGGGACCGCGGCATCCCGGTCCGGGACGACTATACGCTCCAGGCAGAACCGCCGGTGGGGCACGAGGAGACGGTTGAAATAGCAGCAGAAAGAACCTTGGAACCGGATATGGCAGGCGCAGCGGCAGGGGAGTACGATGTCGAGGCAGTACGGCGGGATTTCCCGATCCTCTCCGATATCATCTACCTCGACAATGCCGCAACCGGTTTCTCGCCCGAGCCCGTGATCGCGGCACAGGTCGAGTTCGAGCACAATTACCGGGCAAACGTAGGCCGGGGCGTTCACCGGCTCACGAGCATCGCAAGCCAGCGCTACTGGCACGCCCACGAAAAGGTGGCGGATTTCATCGGCGGGAAGAACGGTGTTACGGTCTTTACCAAGAACACCACCGAGTCCGTCAACATGGTGGCACAGGGCCTTCTCTGGAAACCCGGCGACCGGGTCGTGACCACGATCCTCGAACACCACTCCAACCTCCTCCCATGGCGGCGCCTCGCCCAAAAAGGAGTCGCCACCGATATTGTCGGGATTACTCCGGAGTACCTGCTCGACCTCGATGCCCTCCGGCAGGCAATCACGGAGAAGACCCGGCTCGTTGCCGTTACGCAGGCCTCAAATGTTCTTGGTACGGTGACCCCGGTTGAGGAGATCGCAAAAATCTGCCACGAGAAGGGTGCGCTCCTCCTCGTTGACGGGGCGCAGGCAGTCCCGCACCTGCCCGTAAACGTGGAAAAACTCGGCTGCGATTTCTACTGCTTCTCGGGCCACAAGATGGCGGGCCCGACCGGCACCGGTGTGCTCTGGATGAAAAAGCCCTGCATCGAACCGCTCGTGCTTGGCGGGGGGATGGTCGAGTCAGTGACCGCTGACGGATACACGCCGGCACCGGGCTACCAGCAGTTCGAGGCGGGAACGCCCAATATCGCGGGCGGGATTGGCCTTGGCGCGGCGGTGGACTATCTCTCGGCAATTGGGATGGAAAAGATCCACCGGTACGAGACCGGTCTTGTAACCCGGCTTCTCGACAGCCTGGCAAAGAATAACCGGGTGCATGTCTATGCCCCGAAGGACCCGGCACAACGGATTGGGGTAGTCTCCTTCACGGTCGATGGCTTCCACCCCCACGAGGTTGCCCAGCAGCTCGACGAGGCAGCCGACATCATGGTGCGATCGGGCCACCACTGCTGCCAGCCGCTCATGGAAAAACTCGGCCTTTCCAGCGGGACCGTGCGGGCAAGCCTCGCGTTCTATTCCACCCGGCAGGAGTGCGACATGCTGGTCGCAACGCTGGAAGAGCTCACTAGGTGAGTGACGGTTCCCTGTTTTTCTCAAATGCTTTTTAAAAAATTATTGAAAAACGCTCTTGGGGGCTGTCGCCCCCGCCGCTGGGGCATCCCCGTATAGCGATAGTGTGGTATTACCTGTAATGTGAAACACCCCCCGGGGTCGTATATCAGTACAGGTAATACCCACGGAATCGCTCGCGCCGTGAGCCCCCCACGGGGGCAGGGATGGCACGAAGGAGGGCAATATTTTATAAGAACCGTCATAGGCGGCAAATAATTACTCTTCAGCCACGGTTTATTACGCCTCCCGCCCTATCTACCGGTACATCCGGTGAATACTATGGACAATCAGGTTTTCTGTGACGTTTTCTCAAAGGCAAGGGAGCAGCACCCCCTCGTCCACCACATCACCAACTACGTGACCGTCAACGACTGCGCCAACATCACCATCTGCGCCGGGGGAGCACCGGTCATGGCCGATGCCATCGAAGAGGCCGGGGAGATGGCGGGCTTTGCCGGGGCGCTCGTCTTGAACATCGGGACGCTGAACGCCCGGATCATCGAAAGCATGCTTGCGGCGGGAAAAGCGGCGAACGAGCGGGGGATCCCGGTCGTGCTCGATCCCGTGGGGGCGGGGGCGACAAAGCTCCGGACCGAGAGCACCCGGCGCCTGTTCGATAACCTGGATATCGCGATTGTCAAGGGCAATGCCGGCGAGATCGGAGTGCTTGCCGGTGCCGATGCAAAGGTCCGCGGCGTGGACTCGGCAGGAGTCACCGGCGACCTTGTCAGCATCGTCCGCGACTACGCAGAATCCTCAGGGATTACCGTTGTTGCAAGCGGGGCGACCGATATTGTCAGCGACGGCAAACGTGTCCTCTTCGTAAAGAACGGCCATCCGCTGATGGGCATGGTCTCGGGGACCGGCTGCATGGCCTCATCGGTCACCGGCATCTGCGCAGCGGTCTCCCCGGACCGGGTCATGGCAGCGGCAACCGCCCTTGCAGCCTTCGGGCTTGCCGGGGAGCGGGCCGCGAGCCGGGCATCCGGCCCCGGGTCGTTCAAGGTCGCCCTCTTTGATGAGATGGCAGCCCTTAAACCCGCCGATCTCAAGACCGGTGCGAAAGTCACCTCCGTATAACCGATATGTCACTCGATCTCTACGTGATCACCGATGAAAAGATCGGGAGAGGGCGTTCCCATGCGGAGCTTGCCCGGCTCTCCTGCGCCGGGGGGGCCGATGCGATCCAGCTCCGGGACAAGTTCCGGTCGTCAGGGGAGCTCTGCAGCGTCGGCAGGGAGATCCGGGCAATCACCCGAAAGGAGGGAGCGCTCTTTATCGTAAACGACAATCTGGATGTGGCGCTTGCCTGCGGTGCGGACGGGGTCCACCTCGGGCAGGGCGACATGGCAGCGGGCAGGGCCCGGAAGATCGCACCCCGGCCGTTTGTCATCGGGATCTCGGCGGGAACCGTGGCCGAAGCGGTAGCAGCCGAGGATGCAGGGGCTGACTACGTGGCCTTAAGCCCGGTCTTTGCAACCGCTTCAAAGGACGATGCCGGCCCCGGCCAGGGCCTTTTTGTCCTGCGGGAGATGACGGAAGCGGTTTCCATCCCGGTGATTGCCATCGGCGGAATCACAAAAGAGAACGCCGGGGACGTGATCGCTGGGGGTGCGGACGGCGTAGCGGTGATTTCGGCGGTTGTCGCCCAGCCGGACATTACTGCTGCAGCACGCGACCTCAAAGGGCGGATCGCTTCCGCAAAGGGAGGACGCCGGCGATGACAAACGATACCTTCGTCCTCCACGAGCACTTCTCCCAGCACCACCACTTCGACTTCCGGCTGGAGCGGGACGGCGTGCTTGCGAGCTGGGCGGTTCCCAAGGGACTTCCCGAAAAAGCGGGCGAACGGCGGCTCGCAATACAGGTGGAAGACCACCCGCTCTCCTACGGAAGTTTCGAAGGAACAATACCCGAGGGAGAGTACGGGGCGGGCGAGGTGAAGATTGCCGATGCCGGGACCTACGAAACGCTCGCATGGACAGATGAGCGGATCGAGGTGGTGCTCCACGGGAAGACGCACGCCGGGAAATACGTCCTTCTCCCGTTCAGAAAAGCCGGCGAGAAGAACTGGCTTATCCTCAAAGGAAAGGACGCCTGAACCATTTTAACCCCTCGTGCCGATGATGAATGCATGAGGCTTTCCGCCATCGTCCCCGTGCTCGTCATTGCCGTGCTTTTCATCCTCGGTGCGGGCTGCACCACCCCTGTGCCTGCCAGTCCCGCGGCTCCTGAAACCACAGCTCCGTTGTTGTCTATCGGCATCCGGCCGGATATCACGCGTTATACGGTACTGATGTCGTCGGCACCCGGTATCGGGCTTTCCCCGAATATCACCGGCCAGCCCCAGCCGGCGAACCTCACCTGCGAATGGACGACAAACTACGGCCACTTCCTCGGATGGGATGCCCCGGATTACACGGTAAACGAACTGGGCACGACCGTTACCGGCAACAGGACAAAAGTGTACTGGACCTATCTTGGCGAGAATGAAAGCTTCCCGCGCCCGCAGGTCCACATATCGCTTGCAGTCACCGATCCGTCAACCGGTGCCGTCCTCGGGCATGCGGAGAAAACCATCGACTGGGATACCGGAAACGATACTGCCGTGATCGGGTAAGGACCCTGCGGATCACGGCTTCCCGGTAAACCGGTACGCCCCCTTCGGGACGATCATCTCGAACCGGGCGCCTTTCCCGGCCTCCCCGGTCTCGCTGATGGCAATACCGGTTATGGCAAGGATCTCCCGGGACAAAAAAAGCCCAAGCCCGGTATTTTTCCCAAATCCTTTCTGGAAAAGCCGTGCCTTGTCCTCCACGCGGATACCGGCCCCGTCGTCTTCGCAGGCAAGGACAAGCCCGTTTTCTGTCTCCCGGGAAGAGAACCGGATAGCAGTCATCTTCGGGCCGCCGTACCGGAGGGCATTGTCGATCAGGTTGAAAAAGACCTTCTCGACCAGCCGGTCGGCAAATATTTCGAGGTCGGGGCGGTCAACCGTGACCCGGATCTCCCCCACCGGCAGGCTCTTTACCGCCAGGCCGACACTCTCACCGACATTCTGCCAGACCGGCGCCGTTGTCCCGAGGTCCTCGTAGATCCGGGTAAAATCGATCTGGCGTTCGATCGTCCCGGCAATCTTTGTCGCTTTTGCGAGGTACTCCGAGACGGCAGCCGGGTTACCGGGGTTTGCGCTGGAAAGATCGAGATACCCGGAGAGGGGCACCAGCTGGTTCTTGATATCGTGCCGGGTGATCGAAGAGAGGATCGCCAGTTTGGTGTTTGCCCGGGCAAGGGCATCCTCCACGGCCTTGCGCTCGGTGATATCGGTTGCAACGGACATAAACACCGACTCCCCGCAGTGCTGGATGAGAACCGTTTTTACGAGGCAATGCCGGATACTGCCGTCCCTGAGCCGGATATCGGCTTCCGCAGGATCCGGTAAGACCTTTCTTTCCTCAAGGGCGCGGATCCGTTCCCGGGATGTAGTAACGCTTTCCGGAGTAAATAAGGAGAAGATCTCCCGTCCTTCGAGATCTTCCGTGACAACCCCCATGCGCCGGGCTGCGGCCGGGTTGGCATAGCGTATCCTTTTGCCGTCATGGATTATGACATAGTCGGGCAGGTTATCTGCAAGGTTGCGGTACCGCTCCTCGCTCGAACGCAGTTCCGTCTGGGAACGGGCCATGTTGAGCATGATAAACAGGCTGGTGGAAAGAATGTACGCAACGATGGTGCCGGTAATGAAAAGCAGGTTCGAGAGATCCGAACTCGTGAGCGTAAGCTCTTCAGTGATAGTAAGCCAGGAAGTGCTCCGGAAAACCATGAGGAGTGCAACTGCAGAAAGGGACCCGGCAAAAAAGAGCCGGAGCAGCCTTGTCTCCGGTTCCCGGGCTTTCACGGCGAAGTATGCGGAAACCAGCAGGCACGGTGCGATAAGGGCGGTCATGATCGCGCTGCGGACCGTGATGAGATCGGCCACGTAGGTAAAATAGAGATACAGGCCGGCGATGAGGATGAGCACGCCGTAGAATTCGCGCGGGAGCGTTTTTGACCGGAAATACCGGCGTGTACTGTCTACCCACATTATGACCGAGAACGCAATAAGGAGGTTTGCAACAACGACAGAGAGAATATCCGGCACGTAATCCCGGAGCAGGAGAAGGAGATACCCCGGCGTGATGACCATAAGGCTCGCCATCCAGATCTGGAAACCATCGTAGGTTTTCTGGGTTTTCCAGTAGATGAGGAGGATCAGCGCAAGGAAGAAGTTTGAGACAAAGATAATGAGATACAGCGTCCTGCTATCCGGTATCCACATGGTAGTAGTCTCCGCTCATATACGACGGGCCATAAGGTATCCCCGACACTAGGGACTGTCGATTCGGGAATATTAAACCGTTGTTATTTTGGAGGGATTTACCGGGGATTGCTGAAGTGCCGGGCCGGAACCCCATATACATACGTGTTCTGTCGCTGTGTGGGAAAGAAAATGCGGGATCGGGCAGGCCCACCGCATGCCGCGGCACATACCTATTTAGTCCAGGTGGGGTGATTCACTGCTATACCCTGGAGGGGTGAGCAGGAATGCCAGACAAAAAAGACGGACGACTTGAGTTCTTAACCGACAAAAACAGCGCACTTGTTCTCGTAGACTACCAGCCCACGATGTTTGCGGGGGTTGCATCGGGAGACAAGACAATCATCAGGAACGCGGCCTACTGTGCGGCAAAGGCCGCCTGTATCCTTGATGTCCCGGTCGTACTTTCGGCGATCAACCCGGCAGGCAACGGGAAGTTCCTTGCCGAGATCGCCGACCTCTTCCCGGGGCAGGAGGTATATGCCCGTGCCGTGCCCGGTTTCGATGCCTTCAAAGACGAAAAGACGTGGAATGCGGCGAAAAAGACCGGCCGGAAAAAGATGGTGGTCTCGGGCCTCTGGACGAGCATGTGCTTTGCCTACACTGCTCTGCACGGGATCCGGGAAGGATATGAGGTGTACGGCCTGATGGACGCTGGCGGCGACTCCACGCCCGACGCCCACAAGTATGGAATAGAGAGGATGATCCAGGCGGGAGTGGTCCCGATCACGGTCGAATCGCTGGTCTCGGAATGGATGCACGACTGGGCAAACCCGAAGGCCGGGGAACTGGTAAAAGAGGTGTATTCGCGGTACGGGTATATGATCGGACTGGGAAGAACCTAAAACCAGGGATTCCTGATGGCAAAACCAGAAAAAGTACCTGACGGTATGAAGATCACCGTCACAAAAAACGGCCCCTATCTCGTGAGCGGCGGCGTCCCGCTTATCGTGATGGAGATCTGCAACGACGATGAGGGTTACTGCCGTACCTGGCGGGAAGTAAAGCGGTACCCGGTGCAGGAGACGTATGCCCTCTGCCGGTGCGGCCATTCGGAGAACAAACCATTCTGTACCGGGATGCATGCGAAGATCGGCTTTGACGGAACCGAGACCGCAGGAAACGAGCCGTATCTCTGGCATCCGCGGATCATTCGGGGCCCGGAACTGGAACTGCTCGACTACGAAAACCTCTGCGTCCATGCCCGGTTCTGCATGCGGGCCGGCGGGATCTGGAACCTCACCGAACAATCAGATATCCCGGCGGCACGGGAGATCGCCATCGAGGAGGCCTGTAACTGCCCGTCGGGCCGGCTGGTTATGAAGGACAGGGAGACCGGAAAGACCATCGAGCCGGATCTTGAGCCTTCCATCGTAATCATCGAATACCCTCCCCGGGGCGAGCACGGGCCGCTCTGGGTCCGCGGCGGGATCCCGGTAGTGTCGGAGGACGGGAAACCCTACAGGATCAGGAACCGGCTCACGCTCTGCCGGTGCGGGAGATCGGAGAATATGCCGTTCTGCGACGGGAGCCACGTGCAGCACTAGAAAGCAGAGACCGGGGATTGGCGGCCCTCTCCCGCATGCCGTTATCCGAATATCGGCATATGCCCTGCGGGTCCAATCCCGGGGAAATTTCTCCGGCTCTTCCGATAGCCGCCAGAGAACGCAAAATGCAGGAAGAGTATTCTCAATGTTTTAAGAAAGGCAAAATAAAAACCGGGAATGTTACTTCCCCTCTAAAGAGCCGCCGGAGGGACTTGAACCCTCGACCTGCTGATTACGAATCAGCCGCTATACCGCTAAGCCACGGCGGCGCACTGCCTCACAATATCGACTTGTGCGCTAATAAAATATATGCCTGGTTTTGAGGGTTTTTAAGAGTACCCGCGAAGCGTTGTCACGCTGTCCCCGGGGTGGGGCTCCTTTGCCGGCGAGATGGTACCGAACTTGCTTTCGTAGTCGGCAACCGTCTTCTGGAGGACGGCGAGGAGGTTCTTTGCGTGCGCAGGGGTGATCGAGACGATCGCCTTTGCCCGGGCCTGGTTGACCTGCGGGAGCTGGTGGAGGAAGACGAAGGTGAACTCGTCGTCCTTGTACGCGATCTGGATCATATTGCTGTACACGGGATCGAGCGTGGGGGGGATGTTGACAGAAATTTCCTGTCCGGTCATACCGGATCTGTTGCACGCTGCTGGTATGAATAGTTGGTTAAGAACCTTCAAGCGTATCCCGGCTTTTATCCCATAACCTATATGTGCCCTGCCACCCCCGGTTCAAGGGAGGTATTTTTCTGCCGGACGGGGGAGAGCATGTTACGATCTCGGAGCTGGTGCGGGTGCATGCCTGTCCCCTCCGGTATTATTATGAGAAGGACGAGCCGGTGACAGAATCGGACCGGTACGCGGTCTGCAAGCAGATCTCGTACCACCTTGGCGAACCGCTGCATGCCGATGCCATCTGGGACGAGGTGCTCACCGTCCGCCCGGACACCGACCCGGCGCTCCGCGAGTTCCTTGACATCTGCATTGCGTCCTGCACCAAGCACGAGTGGCAGAAGGCGAACCAGACCGATGTGACGGTGGTCTCGAAAAAGCACGGGATTGCCGGCATGATCGACCGGGTGGCAGCGGACGGCACATTCTCGATCGTGCGGGCGGCGGGAGCCATGCCGTTTGGGACCTATGCGGCAGACCGGCTCCGGATCGCGGGGATCGCCCTCTGCCTCGAAGAGATGACGGGTGAAGAAGTGAAGGGCGGCCACGTTGAGTATATCCCGGACGGTATGTCGCGGTACCATGCTGTCCAGCCCCGGGACCGGCGCCAGCTCCTTTCCACGCTCCATAAGATACGGGCTATCCATCGCGGCGAAGCACCGGCCCAACCGCTCAATGCGCCCTGCAACCGGTGCAAGTACAAGGTGCGGTGCGAAGAGAGCGGGGGACACCGGCTGAGCGAGCTGTTGTAGCGGGTGGAATGCCCCACGGGTTCAGGGGTATATCGCTACGATACGGTGCGGATCCGTTTTTGGAGGCCCGAAATCTTTGTCACATGGGTGACCATATCGGGATATTGAACGGAATCGCTATTGTTACCTGCCAGCAGGATTATCCGGCTCAATTGTCCCGGTGCGTTTTTTCCGGCAGTTTTGTCTCTTTGAGCATCCTATCAAAATCGCTTTTGTAAAGCCGGTCCTGGACAATACGGTATTTTTCAAATTCAGTCTCCGCATACTCTTTTGCCATCTCTGCGGTTACTTTCCCGCCATCTTCAAGCAGGTTCCGGTCGTCGGATTCAAGGAACCGGTCGAGACGTTTTGCCCAGTCTTCCATAGTCATGGGGATCTGTCGCCGGGCACGATCTTCGGCAAGATCCAGCCATGCATTGACGATCCGCCCGAGCGATTCGAGCTCCTGCGAGGTCAGGTAATTTTTTGCAACCACTACATCGGTTTTCAGGATCTTTCCGTCCGGACTGTTCTCCCACGTGGTCAGACCCATGTGATCGTTTCTGCTGTCAGCCCGCTTTACGATAAGTTCGGCTGCGGTATGACCGTGAATGGCGAAATGCAATTTGTTCTGGACTTTGGCAAAAAAATCGCGGGTTGTCGGGGCATCCCTGTTGTAATCGATGCTTGTGGCATAGATGTCCGTGATCTTCTGGTAGAACCGTCTCTCGCTAAGGCGAATCTCCCGTATCTCTGCAAGCAGGCGCTCAAAGTAATCTTCACCAAGGAATGTGCCGTTCTCCATCCTCTTTTTGTCGAGTACGTATCCTTTGATGGCAAATTCCCGTAATACCTGCGTTGCCCACTGGCGAAACTGGGTGGCTCTCTTTGAGTTGATGCGGTATCCGACCGAGATTATGGCATCGAGACTGTAGTATTCGAGATTCCGCGATACCTCGCGGTTTCCTTCAGCTTGAACTGTTCGGAATTTCCGAATAGTTGCTGCGCGGGTCAGTTCACCGCTCTCGTAAATATTTTTCAGGTGTTCGTTTATATTTGGAAGACCCACATCGAAGAGCGCAGCCATCATCTTCTGGCTGAGCCAGATCGTCTTGTCCTCGTATCGGACTTCGATCGATTCTTCACCGGCAGTTGAGGTAAATATCAGGAACTCTGCGGTACTGTTTCGTATCAGGTTTTTTTCATGTCCGGTCATTTCCCGCTCCCTTCCACAATCGTGATCTCTTCCTTTGTCAACCAGTACAGCTCGTACACGCGTTTATCAATCGCTGCATCCGTCGCCTCGATCCGACGGGACAATTGCGTTTTTCGTGACCGGGTTTTGAGGATACGTTTCCCGCTTTATCTGGCCAGATAAAGATTGCAGATACTTTTTCTTTCCCTTCTTTGAATATGTTCCATCCCATGAAAAGGGTTAGCCCAGTCCCGTAAAATGCCGGCGCCAGCTGCTTTCAACGCTCCACAAGATCCGGGCCATCCATCGCGGCGAAGCACCGGCCCAACCGCTCAATGCGCCCTGCAACCGGTGCAAGTATAAAGTGCGGTGCGAAGAGAGCGGCGGGCACCGGCTGAGTGAGCTGTTGTGAAGAGCCTATCGCAATCTCCCGTGATCATTGAGAGATCATATGGCATAAGTCACAGCAGGAGAGCCTTGGATTGAGGAAATCTGGATTTTCCAAATCTTTGAGGGATCAGTTGAAAAAGATTATTTGAAGTGAGTTCTGATATAATCGTGTACTTCTGACTCTTCTAAAGTTCTTGTAGCTCCAATGGCATTTACAATCAACTTATGATCTTTATCAAATATCGGTGAAGAGCTTTTTTCAACATCAATAATACAAACCGTTTTTCCTATTGGTAGATTTTCTAATGATAAATTAATATTAGGCAAAGCACATCCGTAATCCGCAATTTCTGAAAGTAATAGTTCTTTAAAATCCAAGGTAAATTGATCTGGAGGAGTTAGCTGGCTAGTTTTTTCTTTTTTAATATAATTAAAATCCCGCTCCATTCCACAAATGTTTTTGGTTTTTTCAATACCAATCAATAAAGATCCACCCTCTGAATTCAGAAAACCAAGAATTTCTTTAATTATTTTTTTATTCGCAGATTTTATGGATTTTGGCGTTGGGGGTTCAACCGTATTTATCCCATAAAATGAGCTTTTAAACTCAAGTGTTTTTGATTCTGTCCCTGATAATAAATCAAAAGTTCGATATTTAATTTTTTTGAGTTTGGCAAATTTTCTGCTCTCATCATGGGTATAAACATGATCTAAAAACGATTTAGATCTTACCAAGTGTTTTAATACATCTTCATACCCGCAATAAGCACATTTTAAATGGATTATTAATCGCGCTCCATCAACCCAAAGACCTATGGGATACATGTTTCCCTTTCCACTTGGACTTTTCTTACAGTTGTTATGAAAAATAGCTAAGTAATCACAACCTAAATGTTTTAAGAGTGGTTGAGTCACTGTTTTTTCCCAAGTGCCATGACTTAACGGAATCCCACTTTTCATTATTGGTTTTTGGCATGAAGGACAGACTAAATCACCATACCAATTTACATTATCGGGACAATTACCAAATTTAATATGGCAATCGGGACAGGTAAATTCCTCAATTTTTTGACTACATATCCCTATTTCATTTTCTGTATCGCAACATCGGTAACCAAAATGAAAATCAATGGGGTCATCAATTTTAATTTTAGGTACTCCTCCACAATGTTGGCAAAATGTATACTCAGCTATATCATGATCTGAAAATCCCATTTGTTTCGTATATTCTTCCCATTCTTCATTCCATTCTGTACTGACTTGAACCGAATTATACACTTTTTCAATCACATCTTCTGAAAATTGGCCATGTTTGGTTAATATTTCAAGAACATTTCGTTTAGTCCGAAGAGGATATTTATGATAATCTTCAAATGATTCGTGCAGTGTCTCGACAATAAAATATATCGCCGCATCTCGATTTTTCTCATTAAAATTAATTTTTTCGTTTTTCTGGATATTCTCAAAAATTTTTAGTTTGCATTCATTACATTTAACTAATATTCCATTATGCCATTCGGTTGGGTAATTAAAACTATAATCCATAATTATCTCTACCAGAGTATAGTGTGAATGTCTTAAAAAGTCTGGTTCCATTAAGAACTTTCACAAACAATTCATATCAGCTGTATCTCAACAAAATGGATTTTTAGAATCAGTCTAAACCAAAAAATCGCAAGGTGAGTGTAGAAACATCTTTTTACTTAATAAATTCATAGCAAATCACAATCGGTTGCATGTTGCTTTTCCCAAAAAATTCCCATCCTCTCAGAGTACTTAACTCAACAGATCGGCTGTAAAGTTACAGATGCCTTCACATTAGAGAGCGCGGGCAAAAAGAGCGAAAGTGCAAACTCGCCATCGGGCGTGATCGTGTAAAGCCGGATCGCGTCATGGCCAAACCGGAGGGAGGCAACCCCCCTCCACCAGAAATGAGATACCCACCGCTTTTGCATTGGAAACCGAGGCGGGTTCCCTTGGAATCTCCGGCTGAAGGTGTCCGGCTGCGGGGATTATTTTCTGCGTGGCAGCGGGCCGGGTCGTCCACGCAAAGGGTCATGACAGCAGCGACCGGTTCCGTGTACGGGCAATAACCGCAGGTACAGCGGTGTCCCATACACTTGAGGGATGCACCCGTACGTGAAGTCAAAAAAATTACTGGACGGTATATTGGATCCAGAGTTTTTCCGGACCGGTATCCCACTCCACATTCTTGAGGAACATCTTCCATTCACTATCCCGCGCCTCTTTTGGCTGTTCA
>Ga0268360_1001832_pt1 | contig 19429 bp, 18 predicted proteins | sample BioMet11_FD_192465 | JGI IMG/M metagenome (GOLD analysis project Ga0268360, IMG submission 192465) | Sewage microbial communities from Oakland, California, United States - Biofuel 11 (Illumina Assembly) | ecosystem: Engineered > Wastewater > Sewage > Unclassified | place: USA: California... | reverse complement strand
ACGAAGAACTTTTTTTGAGATATTTTCTTTCCGATGGCGCCGGAGCCTTGGTTCTGCAGGCAAAGGATACCTACGAAAAAGGCTTGTATTGCGAAAATACTTACATGGAATCTATTGGCGGAAAAAAACCGGCAGCCATGTTGAATCATCGTCCGGCTTACTGGATGAATCCGAAAGAAGAGTTTGAAAAAGGATACCATCATCTGGCTCAGATGTTCAACGAACAATTACGGGCACATTTCCACGAAGCGGACGGAAGCGTTTTTTACAAAGGCTTAAAACGAATGATTGAAAAATACGGGATTGATACCGGAAAAATTAAGTTTTTCCAGGTCAATTTTCCGTCGAAACATATCGCAGAATTGGTGATGGACGAATGCGAAAGTCTTGGCATCAGTAAAAAAAGCTGGTATTCAAAAATGGCAAGTATGGGTTATGTGGGTCCGCCGATGGCTTTTATTTGTCTCGACCATATTTTCCGCGAAGAATCTTTAAAACCCAACGATTTAATATTGAGTTTTGTTACCGAAGTTAGCAAGTTTATGCAGGCTGGCTTTGTATTAGAAGTACATTGACGATTCGCACGAAAATTTTGAGTGTTGTGGCTTTACGTTAAATTTCGTTAAAACAAAATATTGTAATAAGAATTCTTGTATGTTTGTGTTTTATTTTATCTTATCTTTCAAAGTAATGTAATTGGCTGCAAATAAACAGGTATGTTAAAACGTTGTTGGAATCCTAAAGGAATGTTGGTATGGGTAACTTTTATGATAATGTTGCTCTCGGCCTGCGAAAAAGAATCCAAAGTTTCCAATCTATCTGCTCACAAACAGTATGAGGATGAAAAAACTGCTTTCGAAAAAGCAAAACAAAAAATACCTCATTATTATCAGCTTCTTACCTTTTTTAAAAATCAGGGATATACGGTCTGGAATTTTAAAACTTTTTACTATGCTGATAAATCAAAACTTCCTGAAAAATTATTGGTTATACGGCATGATATCCATTCTCGGGATATAGATCTGGCTTACAATACCTATTTTATTGAGAAAAATTTATTCGGTAGTGGGAATATGGCGACTTATTTTGTAATGCTCGACGATCCTTCAGAATCCGGTAACTCTTCCGTACGACAGAAATATATTGATTTTATCAGCTTTTTAAAGAAACGCCAGGTGGATGTGCAACCGCATATTTCTCTCAACGAATTGTATCTTAAACGCTATAATCCTTCCTGGGCGATTAAATCGGAAGATGAATTAAAGAAAATTGTTCGGGACAATTATACAATTATCAAAACGGATAAGGGTACGATTATCCAGGTGAAAGGTAAGGATATATTGGAAATTAACCTTATGAATTCACGGATAGCAACTCTTTTAAAGGATTATAATTCCGTTTGGAAATCATCTACGGGACTGGATGTATTTTCGTATGCCTCTCATGGCAGTAAGATTCCCATTAATTATGCTCTGAATAATGCAATTCTCCTCGACCAACTCAATCTGCTTAAAAGCGGGGTGTACCATTTCGACACTTATAATACGTGGATATTAAAGTATTTAACTTATTTGAGCGATAATGAATTACCTTTATGGATGGGCAAACCGGATATCATTAAACCCGGAAGGTATCAGTTGTTGGTTCATCCCTATCTCTGGGAAGCAGATGCGAATACAGGGTCTATAAAAAATAACGGTTTACGACCAGGAAAAGATACCTTATTGCGATATTAGAGCATTCTTCTTGCAGTGAAACAAGGGCTGAGTTTTTATTTTGATTTTTGCGGAATATATAACTTCTCTTTCCAGTTCCACCACAGCAATTTTTCTTTTTTCCGCTGGTTTTCGTTCGTTTCGGCATAATAAACAGCACAGCGGAACGTGTACAACCGGCACCGGTCCTGTATCATTCCGACATTTTGGTTCGACAGTTCATACAGCTTTTCCGGCGATTTGCCTTTTAAATCTGTTATGCTATGGATATTGATATTCCACAGGTCGTTGGCGATGGATTTGCCTATGCCGGGTATCTGTCGTAGTTGCTTTATTTGTTCCTCTTTTGTCATCAGAAAACAAAAATAGAAAAATTTAGGATTTATTTTTAAGCGGAATCCAATAAAATAGGAATTGCTCGGCTGAAGATATAGTTTACCAAATGGTTAACTTAATTTTTTAAATTAGTTTATTAAAATTTTGTTAAAATTTCATAAATGAACAATTCCGCTTGTGAAATAGTTATACTTTTGTAACCATTATTATTGATGAACAATTCTAATTTGTAATATAATGGAAAACGACGAAACGACAATTAATCTGGCTATTGAAAATTTAACAACGATACTTCCGCTGCTTGCGAAAAATTTTTCGAGGGCTATCCGTAGCAAAACGGACTTTACTCCCGGAGTGTTGCATACTTTGGGAGCATTATCCCATCATGGAAAACTGACCATGTCCGGAATCGGTTGTCATTTATCTGTTCCCAAATCTCACGTTACTGCTTTGGTTGACCGATTGATAACTGATAACCTTGTTGAACGGCTTTATGATCCGCACGACCGTAGGATTATTTATATCCAATTGACAGAGAAAGGTGCTGAAAAATTTAAAGCCGTTAAAAGGCTTATTGCAGAAGAATTGGGACAAAAGCTACAATTGCTTGATAAAGAACAATTGCAAACCCTTTTAGATTCCTCCCAACGAGTCAAAGATATTTTAGTAGGAATTATGATAGAACAGCATAAGGTAGAGCAGCAATCCTGTTCTGGTTCGTCATCCTGCAAGGATGAATAGTTTATTTGAATTTATTTATAGATAAAATTTTAAAATACGAAGAATACATAAAAGGCTATGGACAATAGAAAGAAAAAGAAAAATTGGAAAATTTACATCCCTCTCGCGGCAATTATTCTGTTTGTAATAATTGGCGGTGTATTTTGGTATATCGATTATTCAAGTTACCTCAAGACTGATGATGCTTATGTGGCATCGGATAATGTTTCGGTTAGTGCCAAAATCCTTGGGCGTATCAGTAAATTGCATGCCGGAGAAGGGGATTCGGTAAAACAGGGTCAATTGCTGGCCGAACTTGACAGCGTGGATTTATTGGCTCAGAAAAGACAAATGATTGCTTCCGAAATGCAAACTGAAGCTTCTAAAGCACAATCGGAAGCCAAGTATAACTATGACGAGGAAAACATCAAAGTGTTGCAGATTGCCCTGGAAAAGGCAAATGATGATTATGAGCGGGCTAAGACGCAATTTACCGGTGATGTAATTCCTAAAGAGCAATTCGATCATGTTAAAAAAGCGAAAGAAACAGCCCAGGCACAGTTTGATGCAGCCCGGGCACAATTGCTGGTCTCGAAAACCCAGATCAAAAGTGCCGAAGCGGCTATTGTAAATGCCCAGGCTCAAATCGGAGTGGTATCTACGCAATTGAGAAATATGAAATTGTATGCTCCGGCAGATGGCGTGATTGCCAAACGGTGGTTGCTCCCCGGCGACATTGTACAACCCGGTCAGTCCATTTATACCATCAACAACAACAGCAAATTCTGGATACTCGTTTATCTTGAAGAAACAAAAATGACGAACCTGCATATTGGGCAAAAGGCCCGGTTTACCATCGACACCTATCCTGGCGTTGTTTTTATAGGTAGGGTTTTTACGATGAGTTCTTCTACGGCTTCCCAGTTTTCACTCATTCCGCCTAACAATGCTTCGGGAAACTTCACCAAAGTAACGCAACGCGTACCGGTTAAAATTTCCATAGATGGGACGGAAGATGGCCGTAAGGTATCGTCATTCAATTTTATGACAGGAATGTCGGCAGTGGTTAAAATTATCAAGAAGTCATGAACAGAGTATCCATTACTCACAAAATCCGTCGTAAACTTCGTAACCGGGATTCGCTATATCATCCCCGTAACCATTATTATAAATGGTTTGTGCTGGCTAATATCATGCTGGGAACTTTTATGGCCGTACTCGACAGCACCATTGTCAACGTAGGACTTCCTAAGATTATGGCATCCTTCGGAGTGGGCCTGAATACCATCCAATGGGTGATAACGGCTTATATGCTTGCCATGGCTGCCATGCTGCCTACTTCGGGCTGGCTGGCCGACAAATTTGGATATAAAAAGGTTTATTTCTGGGGATTATGTTTATTCACCATAGGTTCATTTTTATGTGGTTTATCCAATGACGAAAACACACTTATCATTTCGCGCATCATTCAGGGACTGGGAGCCGGAACTGTTCAGCCACTGGGCATGGCTATTATTATACGCGAATTTCCGCTTCGTCAGAGGGGCTTAGCCCTTGGCTTTTGGTCTATCGCCGCTGCCGCTTCCGTATCGTTCGGCCCGCTTATCGGAGGATATTTGGTGGATAATTTCAACTGGCAGTTGATTTTTGATGTCAATGTTCCGGTAGGTATTGTTGCCTTACTGTTTACTATTTTGATTCAAAGAGAATTTATTAATCAAAATGCACGAAAGTTCGATTATGTCGGTTTTGTGTCGGTTATTGTTTTTCTGCCGGTGTTGCTTTATGCTTTGTCGGAAGGGAATGCAGTTACCAATTCCTCCGGATGGTCCGCTCCATATATCTTAGCTTGTTTTGCTATTTCAGGAGTGGCTTTGGCCGTCTTTCTCACCCGGGAACTGACTACGAAAGATCCCTTGCTCGACTTACGTTTGCTTACCGATCACAATTTTGGAATGGGAAATATTATTATGTTGATATTCAGTATGGGGATGTTTGGCAGTACTTTTTTGCTGCCTCTTTATTTGCAAAACTCCATGGGATATACGGCATTGCAGTCGGGAGCCGTATTCCTGCCTGTTGGTATCATTCAGGGAATGATTGCCCCCATGTCCGGCCTTTTTTCCGATAAAACGAGTCCGAGGATTCCTATTATGATAGGTGTGGGCTTGCTTGTGTTCAGTTTTTATTTGAATTCTGATCTGTCGTTTCTCACCGAACATTCTTTTATAATGACATCGCTCTACGTTAGAGGATTCGGAATGGGATTGATCTTTACTCCTCTGAGCACTTTATCATTATTAACCATTCCTCGCGAAAAGATGGCGCAGGCTTCCGGCATTTCAAATACAGTAAGGCAGATTGGCGGCAGCCTCGGAGTTGCTATTTTAACTACCTTGTTGACGGATCGTATTAATTTTCATTCCCAGATATATGGCCAGGCCATCGAATCGCAATCGCAGACGTTTAAAAATGTAACTCAAAATATGGCTTATTATATTCAGCAACATGGTGGCGGCTCTTTTGCAACGGCGCTTAAGCAGGGGCAAAGTTTGTTGTTGTCGAACGTCAATACGCAAGCGTATATCCAGGGAGTTGATGATGACTTTTTGATGGCTGCCTGCATTACGTTGCTGGGTTTCATCCCGATTTTAGTGCTGAAAACGAAGAAAAAAACAGTACAAAGCTGATGCTATTTTTTAACGATAAATTACGAAAAAATGAACTTTATATATAGGCTTACAGTTATTTTACTTTTAATACCCGTTGTGAAAACTCAGGGGCAAAATTTCACTCCACCGCTTACCGGTGACTCGATAAGTTTCTCAACCATTTTAAACAAAGTAATCAACGACTATCCTTCTGTTAAAAAAGCAGAACAGGAGATCGAAGCAGCCAATGCCAAAACAGGCCTGGCAAAATCGGCTTATTATCCGGATGTTAATCTGACGTCGTCGTATTCGCATATCGGGCCTACTTCCTCTATTTCGCTTCCGGGCTTGGGAACCTTTGATATGTATCCTGCCGACAACTACTCTGTTGCATTAAATTATAATCAAACGATTTATGACTTCGGAAAAACGGCAAAAAATGTTTCTTTGGAACAGCAAAACAAAGAACTGGCTCAGCTTTCTGTGGAGCAATTGCGGCAGCGGATTTCGCTTTCGCTGATTGGAAATTATTATTCCATAGTGTTTTTGCAGGAAGCTATCCGTATTAAAGATGAAGAACTGTCCACGCTTAACGAGCATCTTCATTTTGTAGAGAAAAAAGCGTCTACCGGTTCGGCTACGCAATATGAAATCCTTACCACAAAAGTTCGTATTTCAACCATCGAAAATCAGAAAACCGACTTGTTGACGTCGTTGAAAGTACAGCAGTGCCAGCTTAGTTCTTATCTTGGACAACCGGAACAGACAACACTTACCGTTAAAAAGGAATTGCTTGCTCCCGTGGTGATAACGCACGACGATTCGCTGATTACGTTTGCTTTGGAACATCGCGATGAAATGAAAATAGCCCGCCAGAAGAGCACTCTGGCAGAGATGCGCTACAAACTGGTGAATGCACAAAATAATCCGGTGTTTAATGCCTTTGCATCCGGAGGCTGGAAAAACGGATATATACCAGATATAGATGTGCCTAAGGCAAACTATGCGGTAGGAGTAGGGTTTAAAATTCCGGTTTTTGATGCTACGCGTACCAAATACAACCGTTTGCAGGTGAAGACGGAAATAAAAAGCGACGAAGAAGATACCGAGTTGGCACGCCGCAACATCGTGAACGAGGTGGTAGAAAGTCATGCCAACGCCGAAGCGGCGCTGAAAAAAGTATCGCAGTCGGAACTGCAACTTAAGCAAGCACAACAGGCATATCATCTTGCCGAAACCAGCTTCCAGGCAGGTGTGATCACCAATCTCGACCTTCTCGACAGTTCCACAGCCATGTCCGAAAGCAAACTTTCGCTGCTGAAGACCAAAATTGACTATACCGTAAGCCTGCTGAGACTTAAAGTAGCTACCGGGGAAAGATTATACTGATAGGGAATAGTAGCCTTTAATCATATGATTTTATAAAAACTGGAGAAACCGGAACCCTGTTTAACTGGCAATTCAAATTATGAAATACAAATGTTTTTAGCCAATAGCCAAAGGCCAATAGCTAAAAGCAAATAGCCAGTAGCTTATGGCTTCTGATAAATGGATGAATTATTGCGATAGCCTGCCTTGTCGAGGTACCAGTCGGGATATAACGTTCCTGATGATTCGGCCCAATCGGCGAAATGCAGATATCCGCCTGTTGGCAATGGATTTGTCTATGCCGGGGATTTTTCGGAGAGGTTTTAGTTGATCGGGTTTGGTCATGGAAAAGTAAAAGTAGAGAATGTTCAGCTTATTTTCGATTGTAGGATAAGTTTGAATTCCGATGAATAGGGTGGAAGCGAATTTAACTGGTTGGAACGGCTCTATTGTGGTTCGTTTTCTTCTTCAAAAAGGGGGGTATTGCTTAAAAGACGTCTGCTGTGGTGAATGGTAATGATGTCAATGTGATTACGAGAAACAATGCGATAAATTATTCTGTAATTTCCTTGTATTAGTTCTCTAATTGCTTCGTCATTTATTTCAGGGACAACTCTTCCCGATTTTGGATGAGTCAAAAGAATTTCCGTCCTCTCAAAAAAACGTTGCACTTGAATTCTTGCATATTTATATGAGTCTTTTGCAATGAATTCAGCAATATTTTCGATGTCCTCTAAGGACTGATCAGTCCATCTTACGTCAACCATTTTTTAAGCTTTTCCCTGGATTCTTCCGTAGATTTTGTCTGACCTTCTTGTGATTGCTCCAGTCCAATTTCAATTTTTTGCAAAAGGACTATTCTGTCTAACAAATCATCTAAAGTAAACTTGTCGGGCAAGTCTTTAATGCTTTGTAATAATTTAACTTTAGTAAGCATCGTTTTAATTTTTTTCAAAGATACGATTTTTAATTTATTTCCCCTTTTTTGTAAGCCGGATTTTTTTGAATATTCCCTGGTATTTCGTTAAGTTTTCCGGCGATTTGCCTTTCAAATCCGTTATGCTACGGCTATTAATATCCACAGGTCAGTTGGCAATGGATTTTACTATGCCGGGGATTTGCTGAAGTTGTTTTAGTTGGGAAGGTTTGGTCCTGGGAAAGTAAAATAGAAAATTTTGGTTTGATTGGAAAGGATGAGTGGAATTGCAAATTCCGCTTAGCAGGGGTCAGCTTAGTCCGGATTATCCACATACCTCCAACCATTACATAAAACCCCAAAAGCATAATTATTAGCAATCTAACATAAGTTACAGATTCTGTATAAGTTGATACCTTATAAGTACTTAAGCTTAGCAGTAAGAAACCAATGCCAGCAATTGCAAAAAATAATTTCACTCAAGTGCTATCAATGGCAGTAGCAATAATAGATAGCAATAATAGAATGGTAAGAGCTTTTTCATTGATCAATCCTTTCGACCATATACCTAAACCAAAACTTACAGTACTGATGACTATTATAAACCTTGATAGTCGCTTTCCGAATGAAGAACCTTCTTTACTCATAAACTTCAATAAGTGTATTTTTAAAACCACATCCAGAACATTTGGAAACGAACTCATCACTTTCCTTGCCACACTTCTTACATTTGTATTTTTTTATTTTCTTACTTGTTTCCGTATTTGAATCAATGTTATCAATCTCACTTCCTAATTCTGTTTCTTTATAATTTACCTGTGCAATAAATGCTTCTTCCCCAATGTAAAAAATACCTTTGTCTTCAATTATCTGAGAAGCGTTTTTGCAATCCAACTTATTCACTCCATAAAATGTTCCATTCTTTGAACCTTCATCAAGCAGATAGAAATTACCGTCCCTAAACTCTATTGAGCAATGCTTTCTACTAATAACTTTATTTCCGTTGTAAAGTATTTTAGAAAACATTTCGGCACCAAAATATTCTCTGCCTAAAATTACTTTATGTAAAGTTGATATTTCAAGTCGTTCTTGTGTGATTTGATAAATGATTGTAAGCCCTGTAATCTCTTTATTATCAACAATCTCAACTTCTATAACTCTTTCGTCTTCAAATGCGATAGAGCATACGGAACACGAAACTGGTGGGTCATCCTTATCAAAAAAATGATTATCGTGACCATTTTCACAAATAATATTAAACTGTTTCATAATCTATTTGAATTTTTTAATGATTCCCACTTGCGACAATTCAAAACATAAATTCTTTAGCTCATTCTTCTTGGGAATGCCTGCCATATAAATTTGTTTATCGCTTCCAACTTTCAATGACCATTTATTTGAAACTTTGCTTTCGTTTTCAATTGACGGAACTCCATTTTCGAACTTGTAGATTGTCTGATTAGTTGAACCTTTGAGGTTTGAATTCTCATGATGCTCCCTAAGGTATCTGCCGTCAACAAGCGTATCAATGTATTTCAGAAAAAGTTTGTCAGGAAATAATTCAGCCAATTCATTAAGGTAATAGCCCGAAAAGCATAAAACATTCAGAACTGTCTTTGATTTAATCAAATGAAGAAATGCTATCAGTTGTTCATATTGCTGAAATGGTTCTCCTCCTGAAATTTTTATACCGTCAAACTCATTCTCAACAGTAAGAACCCAATTAAAGACATCGATCAAAGAAATCCTCCCCCCCCCTCTTTTATTCCAAAGAGTTTGATTCACACAATCTTTGCATCCGAGATTGCAACCCTGAACCCAAATCCCGATTCTTTTTCCTTCTCCAAGATTATAAATGGGATATTGTATTTTATTTAATTGCCAATTCATTCAAAGATTACTTTATTGTTTTGCATTTGCATTTTGATGGTGCAGTTCTCAACTTTCTTTGTTTTGAACATAAAATTTGTCAAACCGTTCTTAATAAAAGTTTCAATCCGGTTTACAATTCCTCTTCCTCCCATCTCCATATTATCCATCACACAAACTTCCACAAAGGCATTTACAAAAGCTGCATCGTATTCGAGCGAAATATTTTTCAGCTTTTTCAGATTGTCTTTTATGATGTTTAAATTTTTCTCAACAATTTTTCCAGCTACTTCGGATCTGATAAAATCAAACACAACAAAGTTGTCTCCGAAGCGATTGAAGATTTCAGGTCTTCCTAACTTGCTACCAAAGAAATTTTTGATTTCGGATTTAATTTTTTCTTCCATTTGTTCAAAAGTATCTCTTTTTTCTTTTTCATCACCATAAATCACATTTGAAATTCTTCTTCCATTCTCGTCTTCTTTGAAAATGCCCAAGTTGCTTGTGAATACAATCAAGGATTGAGAGAAATAAACTGTCTCTCCTTTTCCGTCTGTCAATCTTCCATCATCCAAAATTTGCAAAAACTTGTCAAATATCTTTGAGTGTGCCTTTTCAATTTCATCAAACAAAACAATACTGAAAGGCTTCTTTCTGATTGCATCCGTAAGTTGTCCACCTTCTTCATAGCCAACATATCCTGGCGGACTTCCGATAAGTTTCACATCTGAATTGCTGTCGTTGTATTCACTCATATCAAAGCGAATCATTGCTTCCTCATCGCTAAAAATCAGTTCAGCCAACGATTTTGCCAACTCTGTTTTACCTGTCCCGGTTGGTCCAGCAAAAAACAAAATGCCTTTTGGTTTGTTAGTTGGGCGTGTCTTGTCAATGGAATCAAGTCCAAGATTTGACCTGCGAATAATTTCAACTGCTTTGTCAATGGCTTTATCTTGTCCCAAAACTCTTTTCTTCAATTCATGCTCTGCATTTTCAATTTTCTCAGGATCAATTTTCTCCCAAGGATTTTCCCGAATGCCATATTTATATATATCAATTATTTCTTTCATTTTGTTGATATGAAGTTTCTCCTGCTTTGAAATTGTAATCAGATTTTCGAGTTCTCTGTTTGTGAAATTCTCTGTCAGGTCTGGAAATGCTTTTCCAACTTCTGCAAGATTTGGCTCTTGTCCTTCTGCGTAAAACTGCTTACAGCGTTGCTCAAAAAACCTAACTCGTTCTTCTCTGTTCGGCTTTTGTATTTCAATTCCTTTCGTCAGCGGATTTTCTAAAAGAACCCATGCAGGAATATCATTGAGTTTATCACAAATGAAAATGAGGATGTTTCTCTTTCCATCTTTTCCATCAATGGGAACTGACTCCTGAGCTGCTTTAATCATTTTGATATATCTTTTTGAAACTTCCTCATTTATTGCATCCGGTCTTTCAACAAATCGCGAAGTAAAGTTGACTATCCCAGCAGATAATTTAGTATTGTTTCCAATCAGTTCTCGATAGAAGCTTATTGCATCATCAATATTTTTATTCTTTGCACCATCAAAATATTTTTGTGCGACTTGTACTTTATCGTTATTAAATCCAAGAGAGGAAATAATATTATCTGCTGCAACTATATTATCGACAGATTCAACACTGATACCATCAATGATATCAAAATAGGTAACAACATCAAAATCTTGAGATTTTAACAAATACTCTACCAACAAGTCTTTAATGTTATCATAAGGCGAATACTCAATTGTATTCATATTGGCATTCAAATAGTTATCCGGAAAATAATAGCAGTCATATACATTTCCATAAAGGAAAAATTCTGATTTGAGGGCTTGGAATCTTTTCAATTCCTGTAACCATTTCGGGAATATCTTGTTAGTATCCATAAACAATTAGTTTAAATATTTTTTTCTAAGTTGCTGTTGTTGCTGCTGTGTTTTAGATTTTGTTTTTAGTTTTTCTTTATGCTTGTTAGTAATTGTAACTATTGAATTCAGTTCAATTGCCTTTTCACTTTTCATATTCAATTTCAAACCCATCTTCGCGAGGTCTTTGAGAACCGATTGAAATTCCGAACAAGTAACTTTCATTTCATGTAGCTTCATATTTTTTTGGTCGGTGCTTAATTCGTCTTTATATTCAGGAATCTGAAAAATATACCGAATTGAGCCATCTTCTTTGAATTTCAAATTTATATAGTTTTCCTGCCCCCTGATTTTTAGCAAAAAGTCGTTTTCCTTTTCAAAGTCAATAACTTCAAGGTCGTCCATTACCTCATAACCCTGATTCTCTAAACAAAGGATGAGTTGTGATTTGAGGAAAAGATGTTCTTTGTTTTTGATTTCATCTTCTTCAAAAAACTTATTGCTTTGGCTTTGCAACTGTTGCAGTTTCGTTTGCACTTCATCCAACTCATTTTTTGTAATAGTTGAATCGTTCATCAAAATTAGGCAATACTTCACCAATGCTTCCCTCTCAGTTTGTGCTGAGGGATGAAGGGGTGATTTACTTAACTCTGATAAAATCTCATTTATAGCAACTTTTGATTTTCGTGTTTTCTCCGTTTCAAGAATTGAATCGTGTAGTTCTTTAAAAAAGTAAACATCTTTAAAACTTTCACTTTCTGTTAGTTGTTGCAACTCGCTTTTGTATTTCTTTCTCATGGAAGTGTCATCGCAATTTCTGATAAGCGATTTTGTTTTTTCTGCAATTACATTTAATTCATCAGAAACTCTGTTCTTCTGTTTTCCAAGATTGATTTTTGAACCTGTTGCTTGAAACTTGGCAATTACTTTGTCGCTGATTTCAGCACGAATTTTATTTACAGCATTTTCTTTTTCGGTTACATACTCAACAACTGATTGCTTCTCTGTATCAAACTTTGAATTAAATCCGAATCCAAATTTTGCTTTGTTCTTTGTAAATCGTACATCTGAAATTTTCTTTTCGGCTTCTTTAAGTATGTCAGGTGAACTGGATTCAATACTTGTCTTTAAGTAGTGAATTATTTGACTTTTGAATTCATCAAATGAAATGTTTGAATTATCGTAAAATATTAGATAGAAGAGAAAAGAGTTGTAATCATTTTTCTTTACCGTAAAGTCAGTTTTTATTAACTCACATTCGTTTATCGTTTTTAGTAATTCTGCAATTTGCATATCAATCTCTCCGTTGATGCGGTTGTATATGTCTTGTCCGAATGTCCCTTTAAAGTCAAAGACAAATGCTTTCTGCACTTTGTCAATTTGTTTTCTGATTTTACATAACTCGTTATTGCAATCAAACTGGATATTGAGTTTGGAATCTGATACATGCAAATCTTTAATTTCTGAACAAAGCATTTTTAAGCGGCTTTGTAATTGGAAAACCCGATTCAATTTTCCATCAAATACCTGAATAGAATATCGTGGAGGTGGTGAATAACTTTTTGGTCCAGACATAAAATTTATTTAAAAAATTAAAAAAGTATCATTTTTGTTATGTTTTTAGTTGGTATGTAATACAATTTGTTTGAAGTTGTAGATTTAATAAGATAATAATCACCTTCTTGATAGAATACCTCGAATTTTTCATTTGGAAGCGCGGTAATTAAGTTTTGAGAATCCAAACTATTATATAGTTTAAAATCATTATAAACATTTTGTATTATTGGTCTAAGCTTAGAAGCATCAATTCCAGCAATATTACGGTTATCTAAAATTTTATTTATAATAATTGATTTTATTTTCACATTTGAATTAAAGCCAAAGGACAAAGCAATTTTTTTATTAGGGATAAATTTCTCGATATTAAATATCATCTCATTATTAACAAGAACTTGATAAATCGATCTGGAAACATTAATTGTTAATATAAATGGATTATTCGTATATAGACTTTTTGAAATAATTTTATTGGCAGGAGATAATAATACTGACAGTCCCATTGGACGATAAAAACTTTTACCAAAAGTTGGAGTACTAAATCCAACTCTTCTTTGTTCTAAATAATTTGAATTAAGGTCTTTTCCAATTATGGCATAGTACCAACTAGATTTCTTGTAATCATCCAATAAATCTTTAGGGAATTCTGCATCGTTATATACTTCAATATTATTTGAGGTTAATAATGTAGTAACTCCACCAATATTCAAACCGATACTAGAATTGTTATCTAATAAATTTGAGTTTAATTCAATAGAAAAAAAATTTTGAATGTCGTCTCCTTCTAAAGTCATCAAATGGATCGAAAGAAAGTTTCTCATGGGATTCAAACCTACCTCCCTGAAATTTTCTAACCATTCTTCCATCCATCCTGGATCATAAAAAGTTCCTTCAATAACTGGGACATTAGAGTTAATAAAAAATAAAGGACCTTTTATGTTATACTTTATTGTACTAATAAATGTTTTATCATCTATTTTCTCTGGATTATATGCCCTAAACTGATCAAATATATCCTTGCTATTAATTACTTTGTATTGAGAAATTATTTGGGGTGCAAAAGATGATATGTAAAATTGATGTTGAAATTCGCATGTTTTTTTATAAACTTTGAACTGGCCATAAATTAAAAATGCCAGAACGCCCAACAACATAAAAACACTTAATAAGCTTAAAAAAAATCTGTTTATGAACTTTCTCATGATGATACTATAAGTAAGTAGTGATGATGTAAGTCCAAGTAAAATATAGTTTGTATATGACTGGAATAAGTTAACTCCTTCCGACACTTTATAAAGGTTATCTAGTTGCTTTTGAACAAGAAAATAAATTGCTAAACCACAGCCAAATGCAATTGGTAATAATATGATTTTTTTATTGCTTTTAAATGCAATTTTATATGCTTTTTTAAATTTATTTTTGAATATTTTTATTTCACTCTGATTAAGAGACTGATTGCTCACATTATAATCGAGCATTAACTTTTTTAAAAAGCGATTATATAATTGTCTAAAATTTGTAAAAAAATTATAGCTTAGTGAAATACTTGTGTTTGATTTACTCGGTACAACAAAATCCGCATAAATATTTTTTTTTCTTAAAAAATTATTCAATGATTTTAAAAAATCAAAGTAAACGATACATTCATATTCTGTTATTATTTTGAATCTTACAAAACTTATTGTAAAGTTTATTTCTTTTTCAAAAACTTTTAGAATAAAATCTTCATAGAAAACATTAATTAGCTCAATCTTATTTTGGGATACAAGAAATTTATCTTTTTCAACAACAATATACTTATCTTTATACAAGGCTTTATAAGCAATGAACATTAATGCAAGGTCTGGAATATTATATATTGCCTTGTTTTGTTTATCTTTAAATGTTCTCTTAGGATTAAATAAATAAAAGAGATTTATAATTTTTTTATTAAAATCAGATTCCTGATTAATTTTTATTTCGATTTGAATAGCTGTTAAATAATTCTTAAAAGATTTTTGAGTAATCCCAAAAACACTAAATATCTTTTCAATCAAAGAACTTACTATTGTTTTCGACTCATTACTTGTTAATTCATTTAACTGTCTTAGAGAAAATTCTAACTGAAAAAGATAAAAACGAAGCTTTTCAATAGAAGTAATTTTCCAGATATCATCAAGTTTTGAAATATAAGCTTCGGTATCATTTTTAATATTTGTTGAAATAAAGAAATTGAAGCAGTTCATATCAATTCTTATTTCTCTTTCAGGGTTAAAATATCTTATTGCTGCTTCCTTTACATATTCTTTTCCCAAAGGTTTATAGAAATGTATCATCTCATCAAATATCTTTCTTGAAGCTATATCGTGGTAACTACCCAACCATGCTTTAAGAGAAAAATAAGTATCAATATCTTCAAAAACATCTTCCCACCATGTGTCAATTGTTTCTAAAACATGAATAAAGTCTTTATCAGTTTTAATAGTAGCATAACCTAATTTAACTGGCAGAATATTAGTAATTTCTGTTGTCTTGTATTTAACTTCAATTTCTTCGCCATTCAACCATTTTTCAACTTCTGCTTTCCCAAATCGATTTAAGTGATTGATTAAAGTTAATCCTTCAATCAAATTATTTAATCGTTTATATGACGGGTTGAAATCAACTACTGGTTTAGAATTGTATTGCCTTTCAACTATTTTCTCAAACTTTATTTTATCTATTTGTTGTGCGTTATTTTCATTGGAAAGTTGTTCGGGATAAAGTAAGTGAAGTAGAATTATTCCGAAGGAGTAATAGTCATTTTTCTCTGAAATTATGCCTCTAGCCTGTTCAGGTGGTAAATAAGCATCTGTTCCTTTTACAGTTGATGATTTACGCAGTTCTTTTTCTGTTTCTAAATCATATGCTTTTGCTGATCCATAATCGCCTATTACTAAATCCGTTTGATTTTTATCTAAATAAAAAACATTTTGGGGCTTAAGGTCGCAATGATATATTTTATTATTATGTAAGGTTTTAATTCCCCAAAAAATTTCTTGTACAACATGTTTTTCAACAAAATCAGGCTTATATTTTTCTTTAAAATTATCAACTGAAAACAAGTTACCCCCTTCTGCAAAATCAGAAATCTCAAAACAATGTTTTCCCAAATATTTATCAACGCCTAAACCAAAATCATGTAATTTCAAAATGTCTGGGTCCGTTAAATCCTTTATCCTACAAAGTGTATCATAATTGGGTTCTTCTTTGTGATTACTGAATTCAAAATACAGCTTTAAAGCAAAAGTATTTTTCGAACTATCTTCTACCTTGTAAATGGTTGCTTCTCCTGTTCCTTCTGAAATAATTCCAGTAATAGTAAAATCTTTCTCCTTCAAAGTGAGTTTATCACCAACGCCAATTCCATATGTTCTTGATTTAAACTCTTTTTTCTTCAAGTCAGAATATGCTGCCGTTTCGTCTTGTTTTGTATTGTAAAGAGAGGTTTTCTGATTTTTCGAATTGCCATAGGTTTCAGTTTTGCATTTTTCCGAATTTCCATAGACTGTTGTTTTGTCATTATCGTTTTCTGCCATATCGCTAAATAATTTTGTGAATAAGAATTACACTAGTATTGTCTTCTGCTCCTGCAAGCAAGCAGTTTTCAAGTATTTTTTTTGCTTTAGCTTCAAGGTCTTTTTCGGCTTTGAGAATTGATTTTACATTTTTTTGATTGAGAGATTTAAACAAGCCGTCAGAACAAATCAAAAAAATGTCATCAGGTAATGATTCGTGAATTGTTACTTCTTTATCAAACCGCAAATAGTTCTCATTACCACCGAAATAACTTGTAATTGGACTGTTTTTTTCTAACTCATCAAATACATGGTCTTTGGTTATTTGAAAAAACATATCGTTACGCAAGAGCCACATTTGAGAATCGCCAGCATGTATAACCTGAAAGATACTATTTTTAATCACTAATCCGGTAAGAGTAGTTGCCGTTCCTGAAAATTCATTGTTTGTTTTAGAGACAGAAAGTAATTGCTCATTTATTTTTTGAAGATTTTGCTCAATGTTTGATGAACTAAAATTAGTTTCCAATTTTAGTTTTTCTAAAACAAAATGAGAAGCAAAATCTCCTGCTTTGTTTCCACCAACTCCATCTGCAACAAAGCAGAAGCAATTGTCTTGTTCTATTAAATGAACTTCTCCTTCATTCAATAAGTATTCATTAACAAGAATATGGTCTTGGTTAGAACTACGAACTGTTCCAACGTGAGTAAATGCTGAAATGTTAAATTCTAATCGCATATTCTAATTTTCAAAATTAATATGAGGATGTCACATTGATAACATCCTTATAAATAGTCTTACTTACTGTATAGGTAAGCTTCTGCTTTGGTCATGGCTTCACGAGCAGAACTCGCTTTACCAACATTTGTCCATCCAGCCCAACTTACATAAACATCTCTACTGGATTGATCCCATTTAACATCAAATGATTTCCGGGATTTACCGGATTTTACACTACCAATTTTTTCTGATGCCATAACTTATTCCTCCATTTAAATAAATATTCACAAATAAATTATATTTTACTTGATTTTTTCTGTTTTGTCTGCGTGAATTGCACTCTTTGACAAAGCTTTGGTTGTAGCGTTGGCTTGTGTGGCTTTGGCAATGTGTGCAATGTGGGTCGGCAATTGTTTTGAAATTGTGCGCTGGGCAAAAAAAACATCAAGTCGGCTTGAGTATAGGCTGTCCTGCCTTGTCAATATTTCTTTTTCCTGTCCTTTCATGATGGTTTACTATTTAGTTTATATCTGTCGTTTCTGTTTCCTACACTTGGCGGTAACTAATGGATAAATCCAATTTCTATTTTTCTTTATCATTTAAATTTAAAGCCTAATATAATTATTTATCAACTGTTTTTTTTTATTTAGTAATTGGACAAATAGAATGTAGTATATTAGAAAAAAATAGAATGCGGATTTTCACGGTTTAAGCGGATAAACGCTGATAATAATATAAACAGATTTAAGACTGATTCTATTCATGCAAGTATAAACAATAAGAATGTGAATATTTGAAAATCATTCCGACTTGTCGGAATTAAAATCCACTACATCAGCAAAAATCTGTGTTCTATTCTTAAGTTGTTCAAATTCAATTATACGACAATTCTTAATTGCTATTACTTACTTTAGCATTCTCAAATCTACAATCTGCAATCTGCAATCTCTTACTTCGTTTCCGGCTCATCTTTCTTCCCCGCCTTCCTTGTCGCCGAATTCACGATCACCCTTGCCGTTTTGTATTTGGTATACACATCCGGGTTTTTGCGACGGATAGTTTCTACCAATTTATCCATTTTTATCAGGATGGCATCGGCAGCATCGGTTTCAGCATCTAAGTTAATAGTAGCCACTTTTTTATTGCCGATATTCTCGCGGCTTTTGGGTATTAGCTTTTCGAATGTCTTGATCTTTTCTTTTACTGCGGTAAGCATTTCGGGGGTGAGTCCAAACCCCGTCAGTTTATCTGCCATTTCTTCGATGATGCCAATAATTATGCGGCAACGGCTTACAAAAAGGGTATCGGCAGTTTCCCGCAAGGCGCTGGGCGTAAAGTGTATCCTGTTTATCAGGTTATCATCGTTATTAATGGTAGCCCAGCCTTCGGCAAACGACATATATTCGCAAACATCGTCGGTTATTTCGCCTTTCAGCCTTTTTTTATCGGGCCCCACCAGTATAATTTTTATACCTGCCGCATCTAACTTTACGTTTATCTCCGTAATGATCCCTTTGAATTGGGTATGTTTGTCCTGGAAACCCGGTACAGCATTTAATACCCCGCTGTTTTCATCTGCAACGCCGTCTGTCGACATAAACATGCGGCACTTGTCAATTGTTATAGCCTTCATTTTTTATAGTTTTAAATGTATACTTATCTTACTAATTAATTAGTTTCAAATTTTTTGTAAAGCTTTGGGGATTTAAACTGATGATTTGGGGATTTTGCCGGCTTACCGTTCATCCGGTAACATTAGCAGGGTAAACAAAAACCGTACTTCGCCGTTCGTAATACTTACCTAAGGACATCACGACTTTAGTTTGCATCACAAAAACCTTAGCCGGAAGCATAAAAACCTTAGTTGGCTGCTCTCAATCCTTAGCTGACTGCTCGCAAACCTTATCCGGCGACATGAAAACCTTATCCGGCGACCCTCCGGGGGCTTACGGAGTGTTTTACACCTCATAAATTATGTTTTACGGTAGTCTCTGGAAGAATTTCAGTACTCACTGGATGTTTTTCAGTGCTCACTGGAAGGTTTACAGTACTCACTGGATGTTTTTCGGTGTGTAAGTAGACTTTTGAGCGCTTACCGGACGTTTTACACCCCTTACTGGATGTTTTACATCCCTTACTGGATGTTTTACACCCCTTACT
>Ga0268360_1001831_pt1 | contig 19456 bp, 16 predicted proteins | sample BioMet11_FD_192465 | JGI IMG/M metagenome (GOLD analysis project Ga0268360, IMG submission 192465) | Sewage microbial communities from Oakland, California, United States - Biofuel 11 (Illumina Assembly) | ecosystem: Engineered > Wastewater > Sewage > Unclassified | place: USA: California... | reverse complement strand
GAGGAGCTTGATGCCCGGGCAATGAAGGCGCTCATGGGCATTGCATCGGCATGGTACGACCAGATGAAAGGCGGGGAGATTCCTTCGATATCGCTTCCCACGCGTACCAAGTACAACATCGAGTACGACGATGCAAGCGAGGTCTGGAAGTACGGCGATAAGGAGAGCCTGCGCACCGCGGCAACGGCAAAGACCGCAACGCATCTTTTAAAAATGGCCTATGTGATCGGTTTTGTCAAGACCCAGCTCCGCGAGAACCGTTCCTCGACATTAAGAGAAATGTATTACATCTCGGAGGGCTGGAAGCGGGCAAAGTTCGGGGCACAGGACGAGAGTAACTTCCTGGTTGAGGATCTCGAGATCATCTCCGATGTCCCGCGCGAGGGTTTCCACCTCCGGCCCGAAGAGAACGGGGCGAGCGTGTACGGACCTATGCGGATCCGGGAGCCGACCCGGCGCGGCCCGAAACTGATCCACTGCCAGGACGATGTGGGCGAGGCGGGGTACTCCATCCCGAACAATGTGGAGAACCTTGAACTGGTTGACCACGATGCGAAATTTCTGATTGCCATGGAAACGGGCGGTATGTACGACCGGCTGATCGAGAACGGGTTTGACGAGGAGTATAAAGCGATCCTCCTCCACCTCAAAGGGCAGCCGGCCCGGTCGTCGCGGAGGCTGCTTAACCGGATTAGCCAGACCTGGAACCTGCCCATTCTCGTCTTTACCGATGGCGACCCGTGGTCGTACCGGATTTACGCGTCCGTGGCGTACGGGGCAATCAAGAGCGCCCATATGTCCGAGCTGCTCGCGACACCGAAGGCCCAGTTTCTGGGACTTCAGCCAAGCGATATCCGCGACTACAACCTGCCATCCGACAAGTTGTCGGATAAGGATGTCGAGGCGCTGAACGCGGAGCTGACCGATCCCCGGTTTGCAACGGAGTACTGGAAGAAACAGATCAACCTGCAGCTGGAGCTGGGACTGAAATCGGAACAGCAGGCGTTTGCGGCGAGGGGGCTTGACTTTGTGACGAAGAAGTACCTGCCGGCGCGGTTGAGTGAGATGGGGATAATTTAGGAGGATTATGAGCATCGGTGTCTGTTATCTCGATAAATATGCCGTAGAGGAGACTTTCCAGCTCTTGAAAATACCGTGGGAATGGTATATTCCGGGCCGGCAATATGATGTAGTTATTGCACTAAAAGCCGAGGTACCAGACTGGACCGGCAATATTGTCGATCTCACGGATAATGATATTTTCAGCAAAGTTGCCAGACTGCTTAACAACGGGGCAGAACACCTGCACGAACCGATATGCGACATCCTGCTTGATTCACTCCGGCAGGAACTCAAAAAATATACCCTGCTTGTCGAGATCCCGCCGGCCCCATGGGGGCATCCCTACCTGGTAGCACTAACCCACGATGTGGACCTTACATCTGCCCAGGAGTGTCGCTGGACAACAGTCGGATATGCAGCATATCAATGCCTAATACAGGGGAAATTATCGGCTGCACTCCGACTCGGGCTTGCGCGTTGTGGAATAGGCCCTGATCCTTGGGTGCTCTTTTCCCATTGGAGAGATTTCGAGGATTCTCTTGGGGTGCGATCAACCTTCTTTTTTGTCCCAAAACCGGGAGAACAGGGTGTGAGGGCACATCCCTACCGAGCAGTCAGATACGATGTAAACGAAAAAGAAGACATTTTACAAGATCTTGAAAACGGCGGGTGGGAAACCGGTGTCCACGGCATTGACAACTGGGCGGATGCGGGTTTCGGCGAAAATGAGCACGCATTCCTGAAACCCGTAAACGCGTCCCCAGGCAACCGGACCCACTGGCTCCTCTTTGGAACGGACAGCTGGAAACATCTCGATAAAGCGGGGTATTCATACGATACTACGTTTGGTTACAATGATGATGCCGGGTTTCGTGCCGGCACCCTGCAAGCATACCGGCCCCGCGATGTAAACGACCTACTGGAACTTCCGCTCCACATACAGGACCTCGGGCTTTTCGGAAAATTCTGTTGGGCACCAGCTGGCGAGGGTTGGGTAAAAACACCCTGCCTGCACCTTTCGGAGCAAAACGCCTTGGCCCGCTGTAACCGGATACTCGACGATGCAAAAATCTATGGCGGTGCAGTCACTATCCTGTGGCATTACGAAAACCTGGTACCCCCCCGAGACTGGTCAGGGTTTTATGCGGGTTTCGTAAAACGTGCACTGGCTGACGGCGCGTGGGTGACGACTGCGGGAAATGTGGTGGAGTGGTTTAAGGAAAGAAGGAAAACAGATATTGAATATGTCAGGAATCAAAGCATAATATCCATCAAAATCCGTAATTTGAATCCTATGCTAAAACCCCCGATTTGTGTACGTCTCCATATCAACCCGGACCTGGTGTCAGATATTGATACTTTGTCTCATGCAAGTATGGATTACATTGATCTCGCGTGCACCCGACCGGAAATAACGGTGACGCTTATATGAAAGTCCTGCTGACTGACGGTAATTTCAAGCATACTCTGGCGGCAGTTCGGTCACTTGGGAAACTAGGCATTGAGGTAACCGTTCTCTCGCATCTATCCATCAGCATCTCATTTTATTCAAAATATTGTCACAACCATGTGATTGCACCGGATCCTGAAAAAGATCCCCGGTTTGCGGATTTCCTGCTTGAATATGTCAAAAAAAATGACGTAGATGTCCTGCTGCCGGTCAGCTTCGCCGCGGTGATGCAGGTTTCCCGGATTCGTCACGAACTGGAAAAATACGTGAAAATTCCCTTGGCAGATGTTGCTGCATTGGATATTGCCGGCAGCAAAGACCGCACCATCCAGTACGCAGAAAAGATCGGAATCCGCGTCCCGAAAACATGGTACCCCATAACAGAAGAAGATGTGCTGGAAATCTCAAAGGTAGTATCCTACCCTGCCGTGATCAAAGGATCTGAGGAGTCAGGCTTTGTCCGGTATGCAAATGCACCAGAGGAACTGGCTGATAAATACCGAATGATTGCACAATACTCTCCAGTTATCCAAGAATATATCACAGGAAACGGCTACGGTTTTTTTGCGCTCTATAATCATGGGAAAGCCCGAGCAATCTTCATGCACAAACGCATACGGGAATACCCGGTAACTGGAGGGCCCAGTGCGGTAGCAGAGAGCGTGTATGATCCGGGACTACGGGATGCAGGGTTGCGTATTCTCGACAGCTTGAACTGGCATGGTGTCGCGATGGTGGAATTCAAGAAAGACGAAAAAACCGGGGAATTTGTGCTTATGGAGATCAATCCCAAGTTCTGGGGATCGCTTGGTTTGTCAATTGAAGCCGGGGTTGATTTTCCATATTTAGCGAGCCGCATGGTAACCGAAGGGGATATTAAGCCGGTATTTCACTACAAAACAGGAGTTAAATACCGCTGGCTCTTCCCGGCGGATCTTTTCAACGTGATGACTAATCCCCGTTCGTTCCCGCAGTTTGTGCGGGATTTTTGGGATAGATCCATTCGGTACGATATCGATCTGCACGATCCCCTCCCACCAATTGTGCAGATTGGCATGACCTTTGCAGAATTACTGATACGAGTAAAACAGAAACGGTTTTGGAGACCTCATGGACGACCTCATTGCTGATTTCCATATCCACTCGAAATACTCCCATGACTCCTTGATGTCACCGGAGAGTATCGTCAAAAAAGCAAAAAAGGTTGGGCTTACCTGCATAGCAATTACCGATCATGGGACGATTCGTGGGGGTGTTGAGGCAAAAAAAGTTGCCGGTAGATATGGCATGGGGGTTATTGTGGGTGCGGAGATCAAATCCGATTGCGGAGATATAATCGGTCTGAATCTTAGTGAGGAGATAGAATGTACCGGTTGGCAGAATGTTATCCACGCGATACGATCCCAAGGGGGAGTCGTTGTGCTACCCCACCCATATCGCGATCATTGTCATGTTGACGAGCTTGCAAACAGTGTTGATTTCATTGAATGCTGGAATGCGCGAAATAGTATTGAACAAAACAATTCAGCAGAACTACTTGCATCATCTATGGGAAAACCTGCAATTGTGGGCAGTGATGCACATGTATATCAGGAACTTGGAAATGTGAAAGTCCTAATTAATCCTATCTCCTGGAAAATTAATGAAATAAAAAACAGGGCCTATGCTAAACATTATATGATTCATCAAAGTCAGATAATCAGTATTGTCAGACAACAGTCTCCAGGAGAGTTAATCAAAACGGGATCGCACTATTTACGTAAAAAAATGAATGCTATCTTTAGCAGACAATGTTATTTGTTGGAGACCTCTAAAAAATATAAATGAAAAAGAGCTTATCCCGACTATCGGTTGAACTCTGAATATCATATATTGTGTGACTAAAATGGAATCCTATACACTTGGAATTTTTGCAAATGTTTATCCAAGCTATGAAGGGGATCATAGAGGATTATTTATTAAAAAAATGGTTGACGATCTTCGTTATAGGAACGTCATTGTTAAAACTGCTGTAAAAAACCGATCAAACGCCTTATACTATTTTCCCTTTTATAGGGATAGTGTTAAACTTATGCTCGATCCCTCCATCGATATTTTTCAGGCTCATTACATTCCCCATAGCAGCATTATTCCTGCACTAATGAAGAACCAAAAACCCCTTATATTAAAATTCCATGGTAGTGATGGACGTATTTACCCGTATAAAAATCCGGTAAATAAGGCAATTACCCGTTATATGTTAAAACGGGCTGATAAAATTTTAACGGTCAGTGAAGAACTTAAAAACAACCTCATTAGCCTTGGTGCTCCGACTGACAAAATTTTTGTATTAAGCAGTGGGGTCAACACGTCCCTTTTTTTACCCTTGAACAGAGACATATGTCGAAAAAAACTGGGATTGCCTCTTGAAAAATTTTTATGCATCTATATTGGATGGCTAATCCCATCAAAAGGCATTACGGAAATAATCCAAGCAGCGCATGAATTACCTGATATTATTTTCATACTAGCAGGTCCCGGGTCTTTGCCATCTCATCCCCCAAAAAATTGTTTGTTTACCGGTGATCTTAACCATGAGGATGTTAAATACTGGATTAATGCTGCAGATGTATCAATTCTTCCATCGTATACGGAAGGCCTTTCAAATTTTATTATGGAAAGCTTCTCATGTGAGGTCCCGGTTATTGCAACAAACGTTGGTGGAACTCCTGAAATCGTAAATAATATTGAGAATGGATTATTTATTCCTGCCAAGAATCATACCGCACTTTGTCAGGCAATTAGGTGGATGAAGGAACATGAGAATGAAAGAAAACAGATGGGAAAAGTAGGAAGAGCTGATATGATCGAAAAGTATGATGAAGCGCAACTCATCGATCGCTTGATAGGAATTCATAGGGAATTGATAAAATAAGGGCTATTGTAAAACAGGGGTGCGAGCTTTTTTAGCGAAGACCAAAAAAGTATAACAACTTGGGACACGATTTTTAATATCTCCGGGAATTGATGATAAATAGGATAACCTTTTCGCAGGAAGGTTTTTGGTAAATTGTCTGGAACGGTAATAATATTAAACGGATATAGTCATTGGCAGGACCATTGATGTGTGGAATTTGCGGTTTTTCTGGGTTTCATGATGATGCGCTTATTGTGCAGATGATGGAATCCCTGGATCATCGCGGACCTGATGATCGGGGTTCTTTTTCTGATGAGGCCGTTACGCTGGGACACACCCGTCTTTCGATTATCGATTTGTCCGTCAGAGGCAAGCAACCGCTTTCAAATGAAGATGGGAACATTTGGATAACATATAATGGTGAAATCTACAATTTCGCAAATATCCGTGAGCTGCTCAAAAACCATGTATTTATTTCGCATACTGATACAGAAGTTATTGTTCATGCGTATGAGGAGTTTGGGCTGAATTTTCTGGATCAGCTGCGTGGGATGTTTGCTTTCGCTCTCTACGATCAAAAGAAAAAACAGATCATTATCGCTCGGGATCCGATCGGAAAAAAACCACTCTATTATTATTGGGATGAAGAACGTTTCATTTTTGCATCGGAAATAAAAGCAATACTCACTGCATTCCAATCATTAAAAATCCCCATTGCAGTTTCAGGTTCTGCTCTCTGCGCATATCTTAAAAACCAGTATGTTCCTGGTCCACAGACATTGATCAAAGGTATTTACCGGCTTCCTCCTGGATCCTATCTGCTCCTGACATTGGATAAAAAAAAGTGTACACTTATTCATTACTGGACAATTCACGAATCCATTGAGAATTATACTGAAGACTATTGCAGTAAAAAACTTCTCACGCTCCTTAAAGAATCGACCCGGCTTCGCATGTTTGCCGCGGATGTGCCGATTGGGGCATTTCTTTCGGGGGGAATTGATTCAAGCGGTATTACCGCGCTTGCACGTCCGCAGGCCTCATACGATTTTCATACGTTTACGGCATGTTTTGGGGACGACAATCCCGATTGCGAAAAGGCCAGTTTGGTTTCCTCAGCACTCGATACAATTCATCATGAAGTAAAGATCTCAAGTCCAGATGTAATTCGTGATTTTGATCGAATCACATGGTATTTTGATGAACCACTTGGAGATTCTGCAATCATTGCAAATTACTACCTTTCAAAGATGGCTCGAAATTACGTAAAAGTTGTACTAGCCGGAGAAGGATCTGATGAACTCTTTGGAGGTTATTCAAGTTACCGGGCCGGGTTGAAATGGCAGCGATGGTTTTCAATGCCGCCATGCTCAAGGCGTATTCTTGATAAGGTTATTTCAGCAATCCCTGGAAGTGGCAATCCGGTACATAATCGCTGCTTTGTGTATGCACATTACCTTGGACAGGATACGCTCGAAATGGCACAACAGTATTCCTGGCAAATAACCGGTATCACATCTGATGAATTACGATGGTTGGGAAATACACAATGTCCAGAGGTTAAAATCGCCCCTTCTGTTTCGGATGATATCCATGATCCCCTCAACCGGATGCTGGCGTTTGACTGTAAAAATCATTTGCCGGATCTCTACCTGATGAAGGCAGATAAAGCAACAATGGCACATTCTGTGGAAGAACGGGTGCCTATTCTGGATAAAGACCTAATTGAATTCGCATTTAAAATTCCTCCACAGTATAAGCTCAATGGGGGAATTGAAAAACAGATCTGGCGTAGAGCTCTACAAGGAGTTGTTCCACGAGAAATTCTTGACAGGCCAAAAAAAGGGTTTGGTGTTCCCTACAGGTCATGGATATCCGGGGAATTACGGGAAGTGGCAACACAGACACTGGATGAAGGACAGTTATGTAAAAAGATCATGCAGCATGATCGGTTGGAACAAGTGTTAACAAATCTGAAACGTGATGATTCTGGCAGATCCTCGTTGATTGTCTGGAACCTTTTTGCGTTGGAACGATGGGCGAAGGTATTTGATATTCTCATGTGAATTGAGCTGTATACAAATATTTTTCTTAATTGGCTTTAACAAAACAACAATCTTTTCATGGAATAATCCCACTATGGTGAAAAGATGAACGCTGCTCCTCTGAAACATCTTGTCTGCTCTGAATGTAAAGGCACTCTTATGCTGGTTAGCGAACCAGATGTCGGTTTTGGTGAAATTGAGACAGAAATGCTTCATTGTAGTCCCTACCATAGGAATTACCCCATTATTCGCCACATTCCCCGGTTTGTATCCCTCTAGAATTATTCGAAATTCTTTTGGTTTCGAGTGTGACTATAGGATTCAAAAACCCAAGTACGATAGATAGACACACACAACGATCTCTAAAAAACGGTTCTTAAAAGAAACCCAATGAGAAAAATATCATTCCGGGAAGTTTTTACTGGGAGTGGGCAGTGGTTCAGGACGCTTTACTGATATTGTTGCCACCACAAATACGACTGTCATTTCTATTGATTATAGTGTCGCTGTTAAAGCGAACTATGCTTCGAATGGACACTTGCCAAATATATTAATAGTCCAGGCAGATAGCTATCATCTTTCATTCCGTGAGAATTTTTTGATATAAAGTCCTCTGTATCGGGGTCTTGCAATATCCCGAATGTCAAAAAGCTTTTTTTCTCTTCCACAATACGTGAAATCCAAGGAAAATCTAATTATCGATGTGTACCGCGTAATGTAGACGCAGATGCATTTTTTTATCTCTTTCAGATGTGTTATTTATCCGACCATTTGTGAAGGACGTTTGTGAAGGAATGGGCATCTGAACGACTTTACCTTCTCTGCGAAAGATATATTTCTAGAGTGTGGGGGATTGTATCACGGATTCAAAAGATACCAAAGATCGGAAGGCGCATAAACTGGATCCTGTTAATTCCAGATTATCTGGATATGTTCCAGCTATCTGAAGATATGTTAAAAGAAGGGGTTGTGCTGGATGCCTTTGATATTTTATCTCCAGTATATGATAATCCCCAATACCTAGAAACAATTCAAGAATGGTTTTTTCACACCCAGGTTTAGGGATATCTATGTAAAATAGGGATATAATGGAATTGAGAGAAAATGCGTAAAGGTTAAAGCATCGGCAAATTATTCACAATTCGGGAAAATTTTTTCTGAGCTTGCGACACATCGAAATCTGTTTTTGCTTGATAATATGCGTTTTGAGTGATCGTTTGACATAATTCTTTATCATTTACCAGACGCTTAATTGCTTGTGCAAGTTCTTTTGGGTTATCTGTATCAACAACCAATCCGCAGTTGAATCTTCTAAAATACCAGGAAATAAATGAATCTTTTGGTGCATGTACTAGGATCGGTCTTTTCGAGGCAAGATATTCCCCAAGTTTTCCTGGGGCGGATGTTTTAATAATATTAGGGTAAGGGGATTTGAATGCCAAGGGAAGAAAAAGGATGTCAGCATTTCGTTGGATGTATGCCATTTCTTGGTTAGGACGAGGTTTATAAATTACAACTGGTCCAACAATGGCATTCATATGTAAGCGGAGCTCTGATTGTGGTGTATATAAATGAAGTTTAAGTCCAGAAACATCTGTTAATGGTATTGCTGCCAGCAGGTTTTGGAATGCATCGTAATGAGCTTCATATACAGAACCTGTATACACAATTTTGATCTTTCGGTCTTTTTCATGAAGATCTGTTTTACCAAAGAACAGAGCTGCGTTTTTTTCGTATTCCGTAAGATCAAAGGGATTATGTATTACTTGAGACCGAACTGAATATCGATCAAAATATTCTTTAGCCATACATTCATTGGGAACAACGATTTCAAAGGCCCCACAAATGATCTCCCGTTCATAGCTCTCGGCGAAATCTTTAGTAACTGAATTGATTCCCTGATATGAATAATAATCAAACCCATAACATATAAATGGAATCTGGAGGTCTCGGCTTGCTATATATGCGGCAGGGGGATCAAACAGATCAGCGGTACAAGCAATCACAGCTTGAGCAGCTTCCCGTTTAAGGATTTTCTTTATTTGCCACACACGGATCTTCAGGATAAAATTAAGGAGAAATCGCAGGTGCAATAGGGAGGCAAATGCAATTAAAAATCGGATAACTTGGTAATCGGGATAAAAAAAATAATATCGTGCAAGTAACCAAGTCGAATGCTTACCCTGCGTATGATAGAGCTGAAAATTTTTTTGTGTGATAAGACAGTAATCGGCGGAATTAAAACCTTTGAGAAGGTGATACAACACCATGGCTTGGCCGGCTTGTGAGGGGGGCAACCCTTGAGAAACAAGTGCAAATCTTCGCATAATAATCAGATATGAGGAATTACTCTGTTAAATGAAGTCGGTGGTGACAATACCCAAGAACAATTTTCGCTACAGTGTCACTGACAGTTTCCCGAGCATACTCCTCCGGGGGGATCCATTCAGGCCGCTGCGAAATTACTTGACGGAGGGAATTTTCAATGATTTTTGGATCTGCTCCGGAAAGGATATTGCTACCGCATTCGATAGTTTCTGGCCGTTCGGTTACATCACGGAGAGTTACGGTAGGAACATGGAACAAACAACACTCTTCCTGCACGGTACCGCTATCACTCAAGACGCAGAGAGCATTCTTTTCAAGGCAGATAAAATCAAAGAAACCGAAGGGTTCATGAAATGTTATCCCGGAACCGATATCCTCCGCAAGATATTGCAATCGGTCTCTTGTCCTTGGATGGAGGCTACAGATGACTGGAACCGAATATTCTTTACCTGCTTTTTTAAGGGCATCGATAATCTGACACAATCGGGATTCAATGTCCACATTTTCTGCACGGTGTATTGTGGTGAGGATATACCGCCCCTTGGTAACATTTAGCCGCGCAAGGATATCGGAAGCCTCGATATGATGCTGGTAATGTCGGATAACTTCAAGTATCGGATTGCCGGTGACATAGATTCGGTTTCCCGGTATCCCTTCGTGAAGAAGGTTGGCACGACTCCTCTCAGTGTACGGTAAAAGGACATCACTACAATGGTCGATAATCCTGCGATTTACTTCTTCAGGAACCCGATCGTCATAGCACCGGTTTCCCGCTTCCATATGAAAGACGGGAATACCTCGGCGTTTTGCAATAATTGCTGAAAGGCTGCTGTTTGTATCACCGAGAAGCAGGATACGATCGGGTTGTTCTTTGCAAATGACTTCTTCAGTTCGGATAAGGATTTGCGCAATCTGCTCTCCAACCGTTGCGCCTCGAGAATCAAGGATATAATCCGGAGCCCTTATACGAAGTTCTTCGAAAAAAACATCCTTTAAATTTTTATCAAAATTCTGCCCGGTATGGACAAGGATGTGCGTACAATTTTGATCCAATTTTTCAATAATCCTACTTAGACGAATGAGTTCGGGGCGGGTTCCCAGAATCGTCATTATCTTCATCTGATCAATTCCCCACCAATTGAATTATGATCCCTGACCATCAGGTCATATTTTTCCAGCATGCCCTGAAGCGCCACGGATCCCATAACATTGTCTTTTGATGAGAACTCATGGCCCAGCAAGACGCTTTTCTCATCCTCCTCGCAAAGCTCGGGAAGAATGGGCCGGATAACATAGTAGTCCCCGCGGTCAACGGTACGGTTTGCTTCTTCCTCCGAGACAAGAATTTCATGGATCTTCTCTCCCGGGCGGATGCCGGTGATAACCGTTTTAATTTTCCGGTCTCCGATAAGGAGACGCGCAATCTCAGTCACTTTTGAAGAAGGCACCCGTGGGATATAGGTCTCTCCGCGTTTTGCACCCTTTAACGCTGCAAAGATGGTATCCACTGCCTGGTCCAGACTCAATAAAAACCGGGTCATATCTGCTGTTGTAATGGTTACCGGTCCACCAGCACGAATCTGTTCATGGAACAGGGGTATGACCGATCCCCGAGAAGCCAGCACATTCCCGTACCGCACACAGATAAACCTGGTACGGGGACAATCTAGGTTGGCGGTGATAAAAATCCGTTCCTGGAGGGCTTTGGTCATGCCCATGACGTTTACCGGTTTACAGGCTTTATCAGTGGATATCCCGATGACCGTTTCAACCGGAAGCTTCAGTTCACGAATTGCACGGACGATATTTTCCGGTCCGGAAATGTTGGTCTTTACTGCTTCGTAGGGAAAGTATTCACAGGAAGGAACCTGTTTCAACGCCGCAGCGTTAAAAACGACGTCGACTCCCTGAAGGGCAGAACCAACACTGTGGAAATCCCGCACATCGCCGATACGGAATTCAAGAAGGCGTTTGAAGTTGTTGTAAATGATCTCATCGGTCGAAGCCTTGCTGTTGAGGTACGATAATCGCATTTCATGTTGTTTTGCTTCGTCACGGGAAAAAACGATAATTTTTTTGGGGATTCCGCTTTCTCCCGAGAGCATACGACGGATCAGCACCTTGCCTAATGATCCTGTTCCGCCAGTGACGAGGATGATTTTATTGCTGAGCATGATATTCCCTGATTGCTGCATAAGGTGTTGGATCCTGATGCATCTGTTCTATCATATATTCCCATGATGGAATCTTAATGTTTGTTTGTTTTTTGAACTTTTCCGGGTTCAGGCTCCGATCATTAACAATCGAATTATCGGGTTTGATTATGATGTCCATATCATAGGTTTTTTTCACCAAGGTCAGAAGATCGTACTTGCTGATTGGTTCTGATGCAACCTGATAGACCCCCGATAGTCTGGGATAACCGGCAATGATCTCTGCAATGATCTCTGACAGGGCAAAAGTGGTCAAACCGGAAAAAACCACTTTTTTATATCCAGATACCGTGTTTCCTTCCTTACTCAAAAACCATTCAATGAGGCCATGTGAAGTATCAAATTCACGCCCAATTATGGACGTACGGAGGGTAAGACCTCCCAAGTAATCGACCTCCCCTAGATATTTTGTTTTGCCGTAGAGATCTTCAGCATCGGATTGATCATCTTCTGAATAGTATCCTTTTCTGCCAGAGAAGACGCAATCAGTACTCATATGGATGAGTCGAATTTTTTTTTGTCGGCAGAGTTGTGCAAGCTGGTGTGGGAAGAGCGCGTTGATGGCGATGCTTTGAAGGGGGTCATGTGCAGCCGGGAGTTGCTTCACGATGCCAATGCAATTGATAATTACATCAGGATTTACTTTGTCAATTGTGGCCCGAACGGTCATTAAATTATCTGCCTGGATATTCCCAAGGATCTGCATTTTTGAAAATACAGGGTGATCTGCGAGAACGGATGTATCTCTGCGCACAGTTCCGACAACCATGTGTTCGCTTGAGAGCACTTGCATCAGTTTGTGGCCGAGCATACCTGTAGCACCCAAAATTATTATCCTCTTCAAGCAACTAACCTTCCCACCTTAATTTTTAGGTTGTGAGTTTAAAATCTCAGTGTACATTTTAATTATCTTTGGTTGAATAATTTCTTTATCAAACTTTTCCCGGGCTATTAAATAGTTTAAATCCGCAGCCTTATTGATGAGATCATCATTACTGATCGCAAGTTTTATGGCAGCTGCGATTACACTTGCATTTTCAGGAGGGACAAGAATTCCACTCTTCCCATTTTCTATCAATTCATTAGCACAGGATGTATCGGATTGAATCGGAAATGCACCAAGAATCATTGATTCCATCAGGGTATTGGGGATTCCATCTGAAATGCTTAAACCGATGTGAATTCGTGCTTTTCCGAAATATCCCATCAATTCCTCATGTGAACGATACGGAATTATATTTACCGGGATACCGGTCTCTTTAGTGAATTCTTCAGTTTTTTGAATGACTTCAGGGGATGCAAGATAAACGGCAATTGAATATCCTTCGAGCTGACTGGAACACAATTTTAAAGCTTCCAAACCGGTTAATGCTCGACCGGCCCAGCCATGATATCCTTTTAATAAGATTATTCTACGATTTGAAGGGGGCAGGGTTTTCTTAATTCGGGAAAAATATATAAAATCAAAACCCCCAGCTGCGGGAAGCAGCGGGAGATCCTTTCCATTCAAACCTAATTCTTTAGCCAGGGATACGTCTCTCCTGCATTCGGCCAAATAAAAGTCACAATTTTTTAAAATACCCTCAATTTTAATCAAATGATCAGGATCATGACGAAATAGATAAATATCACTCCCCCAGTTTGTTGCAATCCAGACTGGAAATTTTAATGAATACTTTTTCTTTACATCCAATGTCAAATACCCCGCTGACTGAAACTCCATAGAATGTATGATATCAGGCTTTAAACGAGCAATTAAATAATTTAATCTAATTCGATTAAAATCGGGGATTATCCGGTTTAATACAAGATTTCCCAACCTTACAAATATATCAAATATTACGGGAATTCCTTTAATTTTTACAGATTTGTCAATGTTTTTCTGATAAGAAAAAAAATTTTTATAAATGGTAATATTTTTAAAATCCGAGTGAATTTTAATATTATTTGTACTAGAGTATATATATAACTCCCAACCTTGATCAGATAATTGAGACATCCATCGGGATACATGGATACTCTCCGACATCGCAACAAATAAGATTCGCATAATTCCTTTTTCTATTTCTTATTGTGCATTTTAATAATTTTTGCTCTGTTGAAATCCTAATCTAAAACAGATTGTACCATCGACCGAAAGATCTAAGGAACAGCGTCTCCTTACCACAATGTGTGCGCAAAGTTTCAGGAGACAAGTAAGAAAAGGACGAGCCAGAATACCAGGTTTATCCAACTAGCGCAGTCCGTAGTCCGGTCAATGAGAATATCGCCGTATTCCTGCAAATATTCGAAGAAGATCTATACCCAGCACCAACATCTGGTTTTGCTCTTATTCAAGGATTATCGCAACCAGCATTACCGGGAATTTGTCGAGGATATCGGGGATATGGAAACGATCCGAGAGAGTCTGGGCCTCACCGATGTTCCTCATTTCACCACCCTACAAAAATTTCTCCGTCGGATTAAATCCTTGTATCTTCGGATCACCTTCAGAAAAACGGTAAACCTGTTCTACGCCGCAGACGAGGATATTTCCATAACTGCCATTGATTCGTCAGGGTTCACCAGCGGGTATTGTAGTCACTCACTATTTTTCTGAACGTGCCGGGAAACTCCGAAAACAGTTCCTGAAAACATCGATCTCGGTTGATACTGACCTTCAGGTCATTACCGGGTTCGTGGCTTCGAACAGTTGGGTCCATGATATCCGTCATGCCGGGAAACTCCTCAGACAATGTCACAATCTCCACCCCTCTGAGTGCTATGTCATGGACAGAGGCTACGACTCCAATGATCTCCACGGCTTATCCGGGAAGACCTGCATGCTGATTCAATTACTCCTCTCAGGTTCTGGAACAATGAGATCGTTGGCGGCACCTATCGAAAAGAGAGGGTTTTGAGATCAAAGGAGCCGAAATACCGTAAACGGCAACTGGTCGAAACCAAGTTCTCTGTCCTCAAAAGAAAATTTGGAAGCGATCTCAAAGCCAGAATTTTCCGGATTCATACCAAAGAAATCGTTTGCAAAATGATTGTCTGCAACCTCCACAGATTCTTACAATTTCTTGTCATTGAGGTTTTCTACAGAGCAATAATTTTGAAAGGCATTCATTAACGGCGGACTACAACGCAACAGAACGTGTTTGCCACGAAGTTTAATAGGATAAATCAATCAGAGGCTGTCAGATCCAACATATCTTGTAATGACTGTTTTAATGAAATTTCCGGTTTCCATCCGGTTGTACAGTTTATAATACAATTGTCACTTATCTGACTAGGTACATATTCCGGAGAGGCATTTAAAGAAAAGTTTAGGTTATATTTTTTATTAGTAATTATTTCAATAGTGGAAATAATATCGGATTGAGAATATCTCTTTCCGGAACCGATATTAAAAATTTTGCCTGATACGGATTTGTCAAAATTCTCATGCATTAATAACATCCAACAGGCTTTAACAACATCTCTCACATCAATAAAATCCCTGTAAGACTCATTTCCCGAGAGCTCGATACACTCTCGATTGCCAGCATGGATTTCTGATACTTGAAAAACAACCTTCCCACAAACAAAGTTAACTGATTGACCAGGGCCAATCACATTAAATGGCCTGACAACTGCAATGGGTAAATCAAATTTAATAAAATAACTTTGGGCCGTTAGAGTAGCAGCTGCTTTGCTGATGCCATAAAATCCAACGGGATGGAGCGGAGCTGATTCTTTAATTGGGTTATTTCCCTGATATCCATATTCAGCAGATGATCCAATAATCACAGTCGGGATCTTCTTTTTCAATAAAAGTATGGAATCTAAAAGATTAATCAGGCCAATTACATTAGTGGAGAGGAGTTCGTCAGAGCTGCCATTAGATATTCCTGCAAAATGAATAATATAGTCGGGTGAAATTTTTTGGATGATCTCAAATGTTCGCTCACGTTCTAACAAATTTGCCTGAACATAGTTACATCCCTCCCTGAATGAACTCTTATGAGACGAGAACAAACCGTATAACTGAATTTTTTTGTTATTTTTTGATAGTGCATAATCGACAAAATGCGAGCCAATAAATCCGGTCGAACCGGTGATTAATAGTTTCATGGCAAGAATTTTGCCTTATCCTTTTCAAATTCATCAATTGATCGTTCATAATCATCGGGTCGACCGATGTCGAGCCAATATCCCTCATAGGGGTAGCTGTACACCTCTTTTTTCTCGCGGAGGCACCAGTGCATGAGGTCGTCGAAACCAAAAGGCCCGTCTTTTGGAATCGCTTTCAGGATATCCCGATTTAATATATAAACCCCCATACTTACTTGAAAGTTGTACACGGGTTTTTCGATGAAATTTTGGATTTTCTTATTTGAATCATATTGCAATACTCCAAAGTCAATTTTCACGTCCCGTTTGTACGTTGCAATGGTAGCAAGACCTTTGTGATCCTTGTGATAATTATATAATTTAATATAATTGAGGTCGGTCAGGATATCTCCATTCATGACCAAAAACGTATCTTCAAGATTTTTAATTAATTTTAATGGTGCAATTGTCCCAAGCGGGATTTCTTCATGACAATACCGGATGTTTTTTCGTTTGATCCTTTGATTCGGCTCTAAATAAGCCCGGATGATCTCATGCAGGTATCCGGTACTGATGATAATATCATCAAATTGATAATACTCAAGTTGTCTCAGAATAATTTCCAGTATTGGATACTCCCCAATTGGCATGAGGGGTTTCGGTAAAACTGCAGTGTATGGCCTTAATCGAGTACCTTTTCCTCCAGCGAGAATTACAGCCTGCATAGCGGACACCTATACAGTATACTGGTTAGGTTTATACGAATCTATATGTTCCTTAATCCAAGATATTGTGAAACCAAGACCCTCTTCAAGAGTAACGGAAGGTTTCCAATCCATCACCTGAGCTGCAAGTGAATTATCACAGATCAATTTTTTTACTTCGCTACTCTCAGGACGGACCCGGTTATGATCACAACAAATAGTTGCTTCAGGGTTGACAATATCACGTATCTTTTCTGCAAGTTCGCCAATTGTAACTCCAGAACCTGATCCAACATTTACCGTTTTTCCAATTGTTTTCTTCGATTCAGCAATTTTAATAAATCCATTAACCGTGTCAGCAACATACGTAAGATCACGGACAGGTGTCAGCGATCCAAGATTAATTGAATTCGAAGTAAGGGCTTGAGTAATGATTGTTGGAATCACGGCACGGGCAGACTGGCGAGGCCCGAACGTATTAAAAGGTCTGATTGTTGCCACGGGAAGATCAAATGAGTGGTAATAAGACTCGGCAATTTTATCTGCTCCAATTTTACTTGCAGAATAGGGGGATTGTCCCTGAAGCGGATGTTTTTCGTCAATGGGAGTATACTGGGCAGTCCCATACACCTCACTCGTCGAAGTATGAACAATTTTTTCCACGTTTGAAGTCAATGCCGCCTGCATCACATTCAACGTTCCCTTTATGTTAGTATTCACATAGGATTCCGGAGCATCATAAGAATAGGGAATTCCAATTAACGCTGCTAGATGGAATACCATTTCCTGATCATTAAGAGCACGACCAACTGCGAATGTATCTGTAATGTCCCCCATTACGATCTTGATATTTTTTTTAGTTTTGTCCTGTATTTTTTCGATCATACCCCAGTCATTACGAGAATTATAATGGACAAAGGCGGTTACATCCGCTCCGTTACAAATTAATTTTTCAACGAGATGACTACCAATAAATCCCCCAGCACCAGTAACAATTACTTTCCGGTCTTTCCAGTCCATTTCTATCTCCTTTGTTGGCCATAAAATTGTAAATTATATACGGGGTAGCATTAGGATATCCACTTCGATTTAGTCATATTTAGTTATTCCTTATCCTATAAAATTTTTGAGTATATTAACAATTCAACCCTTGATATTCCCGGTTTCATCAACCTGATAATCCGTCTAATTTTGTCCGTATTACAATCTTTTCTACGATCATATCATCAGAAATACAAAAAGAGATTTTCAATATGGCCCGATCCACTTTATCACCGGATAGATTGAAATTCTATTATTACCCCTTCACCTTATGGGGTATATTTAATTTTGTCTCTGAAATAAAAGTAAAACCCAAAGACGTTGGATAAAAGCATATCTTTTTTGAAAAAATTTCTACCTATAATTAAAAATCCAATTAAAATTTTTTCCGTGAATGTCAACTTTGATGAATAATAAAAAATTGCCTCTAGCATATCATGCGTCATATAGAGTGGGAAAAAATATTTTGTATTTTTTTGTAAATTTTGCTCTTTAACCATTCCTTCTGACGATCCGCTGACACCCATGGTTCCATAGATGAAAAGCCCCTTATCTACTTTCACAAATTGTCCTGTGATACCAAGACATAAGGTCATAGTCTGATCATACCCGTATCTGTTTTTAGGAGGTATATTTCTAATAACAGATGTCCTCATTAACCCATAGATTACCGTAAAGGGATATTCGGAAAATAATATTTTTCGCGCCGCGCTCACAGGTAAGAAACCATTCGTAGTCAACTCAACTTCATGCGAAAATAATTTCCAGCCTTGGTAATTGCGAAAATAGGGTGAGCTATAGCATAATACAGCATCCGGGTTGGATTTAAGGGCGGATACACATTGTTTAATATAATCTGATTCCCACTCATCATCATCCGCCGCCCACATAAAATATTGGGCGGTTGCCTTTTCAAGAACAAACTGAAAATTAAACGTTGACCCCTGATTTTTATCCTGTCGATAATACAGGATCCTAGGATCCTTCGCCATAAATTCCCGGACAACTGCTTCCGTCTCCGGCCCGGGCGAGCAGTTATCTGATACGATAATCTCCAGATTCTTATACGTCTGCCCAGTGATGCATTCGAGAGTCTGGCGCAAACCATCCGGTCGGTTATATGTAGGGATACCTACACTGACAAGTGGCTCTGCCTTCATGATATTCAGGGTACTATTCATCAACACCCACCACCTTTTTCACCGCATCGCAAACATAATTCACCAGTTCAGAGGTCATATTCATACCGCACGGCAGGTTCACTCCATACTGTGAAACCCGGTACGACACCAAATTCCGTTGCGGTGCTGTGAAGGATTCGGGGAGTGTAGCGTATGCCGGTTCCGAACTGAGCGGATAAAAGAACGGCCGCAGATCGATATTCATCGCTTTAAATCTGCGAATGACTTCTTCTTTTTCTATCCCGAATTTTGCATCAAAGATCGCTGTCACCATCCAGTAGGAGTTTTTTGTCCCGGGAGCCTCATAATTCAGCGTGATTCCCTCAGCCGATTGAAGGTTTAGTTGGTACCATGAAAAGATCTGCCGTTTTTTTTCGACAAGATCGTTAATGCGCTCCAGCTGTGCAAGACCAAGGGCTGCCTGCATGCTGCTCATCTTGTATTTGTACCCGACTTCCG
>Ga0268360_1001830_pt1 | contig 19463 bp, 11 predicted proteins | sample BioMet11_FD_192465 | JGI IMG/M metagenome (GOLD analysis project Ga0268360, IMG submission 192465) | Sewage microbial communities from Oakland, California, United States - Biofuel 11 (Illumina Assembly) | ecosystem: Engineered > Wastewater > Sewage > Unclassified | place: USA: California... | reverse complement strand
TTAAATTCTTCCTTAATTTTATTCAAGTTACTGCCATAATCCTTTATCGAGCTTTCATAAGACTTTATTTGCTTCACTGTTTCTTTTTGTGCTGTGCCATATAATTTTTTGTACCAATCAACTTGTTTATCGCAAAAAGTAGTAATTACGTTGGTTCTCTTGGTTAATTTTATCATCCTGTAATATAACGCAGCACATTTGAATTCAGCGTCAATACAATCAAGATGATAATGCCCATAAAACCAATATTTATATTTAACTTTAGACTGGATTATATCCAACATTTTAGAAGTAGAGCACTCATAGATTCTAACAAGTGCTTTAGTGTTTCTGCGTAAAAATTTTCTCGGTGAAGTATGGGTAAGAACATAATCAACATTATAATTTGCTTTTTCCAAATTGCTTATAGCGTACTGATATTCTTCTTGGCTAGGATTTTCTTGAGGCCACCAGGATTGTCCTTCAATTCGCCTATCCTGATCTGTGGAGGAAGCGCCGCCAAAACAGAAGAAAGACTTGCCTTCAATATCAAAAATCTCTCCGCGCAGAAGATGAAATATGTTGTTTCTAATCTTGTGGACTTTGCCACCATGCCATTCTTCAACAGGCAAAGCATTGAGCAAGTCAAAATTCTCGTGATTGCCGTCAATAAACAAGGTGGTAAAGGGCTGAGCTTCTAATATTTCTAATGCCCTGGCATTCTTTTCTTTAAGGACACCACCCCAGACGCAGCCAAAATCGCCGCAGATAATAATATAATCTCCGGCTTTGATGGTTATGCCAACCTTCTTCAATTCTTCTTGTTGCAAACGGCAAGGATTGCCGTGCAAGTCTCCTGTAATGTAAATCACGATTTATCCCTTTATAACCTAATATCATTTAAATAACAAATGCTTAAGAACGGCAATTATGGCAACAGCTGACAAATAAACAAAACCAAAAGCTATAATTATGTGTATATTTGCAATAAATAAAAATACAGATACCAAGAATGTGTAATATGTCCAATTGAACACACTATTAAAAAACAAGTATGAGATAATGCAATAAATTGTAGATGCAAGTATAATTACCTCTACTTCACGCCATAACAACGGCCTAAAAATATAGAAAACACCTAAAATGGTATTCTTCAACCCGATTAAAAAATTAGAAATTGCCGAATTTTGGGCATCATATTGATATGCTGTTTGGGTTTTTTGGGTTGTCTGATCTGTACTTTGACTATATGTAGCTTGAGTGGAATAATTCGTATGTGTATTGGTTGTATTAGCAGAATCATTTTTAGGCTTAAATAGGTCTTCTTCAATGTCATACTCGTTCATAAGATTAAAGGCCTTGGCTCTAGCCGATCTTGCTTCCTTGCTACTGGGGTTGTTGTTTGCTAATTTTAGAAGTTTATCTATTTTGCTTATGATTTTTTCTTTTTCTTCGGGAGTATGTTCTGTTGCCACATGTAATTTCTTGCATATTTTTTCTGCCAAAGCAAGCCTTTCATCCGTTGTTTGCGCATACCAATACTTATCTTTACTATTCCATCTATAACCTTTGCTCTTCATTTCTTGACGAACAGAAACATCTGGAATAGTCTCAAAATGTATTTCTATGCGATGTAATTTAGAATTTTCTTCGAATCTCGGCATAACAACAGCTCCCTAAGATTATCTAATTAAAAAAATTGCATTTGATTAAAAAACTTATTGTTAATTATACCATTTATGTTAAACAAATATTTATTGTTAATTGGCTGTGGGTGAAAATAGTCGCATCGGTGTGAGCTTTTTGAAAACATATTTTATTAACATACTACAAAAACCTAAAAAAAAAATTAGGGATAGAACAGGCTTTTTTCAAGTCGTTCTATCCCCTTACGTGGAATATTTAAAATCCTCAAATTCTGAAAATACAGTTTAAAATCAAACAAAAACTCAAATAGTGAACATAAAAAATGAGAGGCATAAGCCTCTCATTTCATCTCAGTGAGCTTTTTTTAGATTTATATGGTCGCTGCTCTGCGACCATTACACAGCCCATTTGCTGCCCGGTGGAGCTTTTTTTATTTTAGAGCGGTCGCGGCTCTGCGACCTCATCATCTAATAACATTTTATCTTTTTTACTTTTCTTGTCAACTATTTTTTATCTTGTCCTACCTATATAAGCTATTCTCCATATTTTTATAATTGTTTGTAACTATTACTTTCTTGATCTTCTTTAGCCCATTGGAACAACAATTTTTCGAACTTTTTAACTCGTTGAACTAAAAACTTTTTTTCTGGTGGCGTAAATCCTTGGCTTAATTGCACTACGCAATTTGGTAAAGTAAACTCCAATGTATCAAAATCATCATGCTTAACACTCCAGCGTTCAGCTCTGATTCGCATGAACTCTTCGTTTGTTTCTTTCTGTATATTTGAATATACAATCATGGTTCCATCATTTAATTTTAAAAATGGATACATCATTATTTTCACCTACTTTTTTTCTTCATCTTTCCATCTTATAAATTGTCCGTTTTCATCTAAATTAAAGAAGCCTTCTTTAACAGCTTTTTCTACATCTACAGAACAGGCATAGGCTAACCGCCTAAGCTCTGCTTCACTTCGGGAAGATATTGGCCTAGGTTTCTTTTTGGGACGACAGGAAGGCGGAAGTGAATTATAAAAATCTTCGCGTTCTTTCCACCAATTATTTTCATTAGAATTAGTCATGATTTTCACCAACCTTGCTATTTTATTGATTATACCATTTATGTTAGAAGAATATCTATTGTTAACTGGCTGTGGACGGAAATAGTCGCATCGGTATAAGGCTTTTGTCTATAATTTGTCGGATGCTTATGCTATAATAAGACTCAAGCAAGAGGTACTTTCGATGTGCCCCTTCCAAAAAAGTGTTGTTAAGAACAACCGCTCTCAGAAAAGGACGGTTGTTCTATTTATATGCTTTTCATAATCAATTGGTATATCTCTATCCAGACAAGTAATTATCTCTTGCCATAGACGATTTTGATTCTTATCACAAGCTCCAATCGTATTCCAGTTCTTTTTCTATTCTCTCTTGTTCGTTCTTTGGAGCTTCCTCATATTCATCCTGATTCCAATGGACATTAAGCCTTACCGGTTGCCCATCATCCAGTATCTTATCGACAACAGCTTTTAATTTCCTTGCGATATTGCAACTTCTTGTATAAGCAGTTTGCTTAACCAGATCATCAGTATATTTTTTTTCATTTTTGGTATATTCATCGGCATACGCTATAGCTTTCCTGTAGTTATTTCGCGCATATAAAGGTATTGTTTCTTCTGTTTTGGTAATTATAGACTTATTTTTCTGGTCAAAGGATATTTCATACACCATAGTATTTCCTTTAATGATACTCTCACCTAGTTTAACAGCCTTATAAGCTGTTTTTTCTTTGTTTTGGTCATCTTCTATGAAGAAATAGGTTGCATTGTCCTTAGTAAAGCTTTTGAGCTTATACAGAGGAACTTTCCCATAAATTTTAGACCGCAAATTTGTAGCAGGCGGTATTTCTTCTGAAATAAGAATATCGCCTGGATTGAATTGTTTTAGCTTATTCAAAAGGTTGTCATATTTATTTAGCTTATTTTCAAAGCTTTTAATCTGTGCATACTCTCTTTTTGCCTGCAATAAGTCAACATTATTTTTGCTTTTCAGTTTTTCAATTTCAGCTTGTATTTCATCGGGATGTTCATTAAAATACTTTGCCCATTTGTTGATTACATCAGCAGCTTCTTCGCTTGCACGGATAGCTCGGCCTGATTGATTGGTAAATTCCAGTAATTCTTCTCTGTTTTTGGGTTCTTTTTTCTCTATTTCTTCTACTTTTTTTGTATAATAGGCATAACTTTTATTAGCCCGATCAAATTCACCATTGCTAAGGTTGTTTTTAGCAACTTTTTCCATAATTTCTTTAGGAATAATTTGTTTTCTTAATGCCTCATATTGCTTGATTTGCTTATTGACTGCTTCAACAAATTTTTCACGGTTGTCGTTCAAATAATCTATCATGTCATTTACGGTTAGAATCATAGGATCTTCATTAACCCGTTCGCTTTCTCTAAGCTGCTGGTTGCGATCCATTTCTTTTCGAATTTTAATTCGCTCTTTTTGCATTTTTCGTGCCAGTTTACGCATAACATTATCCATGGCAACCATTTTTAGTTTTAATTTCTTTATTGATTCATTTTCCTCATTGTTTTCCTCGGTATCAACATCCTCATCATTAGTGATTTTTTCTTCAAATTCTCTTTCCTTTTCGTACATATAAGCCACATCTTCTGGGTTCTTAAACTTAGGCCCAAGATGAACTGGTTTAGGTCTGTCATAATACATTAAATCGTCAGTTTTTCCTTCGCTGATTGCTTTTGCTTTTTGTTCTTCAAGCGTAGCTTCGCTGATAGATATATCGAGTCCTTTTTCTTTGAATTTTTTGTTGACTATGTCTGCCCATTTTTTACGTAGTTCAAGCAAACACTTCTCATCATGCCAATAACGATTTTTCTTATATCCTCCGCATACTTCACCCTTTCTATTGATACTGTATCTTTTAAAGTAATTTTCTGCATCTAATGGTCTATTTTTTTCAATTATTTTTTCGTTAAAGATTAGGTGGCAATGAATATTGTTATTTGCCTTGTCGAAAGTAGCAATAGGATTATGAATACCATAGCTGTAAGCATGATTATATTTGATACCACTTACGTCAATGAATTCTTCAATTAGCTCAATATTTTCGTTCAGCGACAATTCCTTCTGCAAGCCAAATTCAAACTCGCGGTAGGCGCGGCCGTTTTTACATCTATGTAACTCCGCGGCCTGCCAAAATTTTCTTGGACTGTCTGCCCATTTTGGCATATTGCCGAATGATTTAAAAAGTAAATCTTCTTGTCCACGATAATGTTCATATTTGCCTTCCCTGCTGATGTAGTCATACTTATCCATAGTATTAATCTTTGCCTTGTTTTTGTTATTGCTTTTGTAACCGTGCGGTTTATTTACGAAATGATATATTGCCATAATTTTGCCTCCTTATGCCGTTCTGTTTTTAGGACGACTATTTTTTATTTTATTTTTTTGTTGGGCAGCTTTCGGTTGCCCAATTCTGGTACGAAGTACCAAATGGCTGGAAGCCATCTGCAAAGCAGGTTTTTGCTCGTCATTCCGGTAGGAATCGCACTATTTCTATATAGAAATGGGTAAGTGCGCCTTATCAGTTTTAAAATATCACTATTTACAATATTAATCAATGTTTTTATAATTAGTTTATCTTGATTTTATCTAGCTGTAATGCTTGTTACATTTACGGTTTTAAATTCTATAATTTTATGTATTTTTATTCTTTATTGTGATATAATTCGCTTATAAAACACATATCGGAAGGTGTAAAAATGAGAAGAAGAAAATATTGGCATGACACCATTGGTGAACGGGCAAAACAAGTAAGAAAAACGCTTGGACTAACTCAAGTTGAATTTGTAGAAAAGCTTCATAAATTGGGGCTTACGTCAAGTCAATCTGTTATATCTAGCATAGAAAAAAATAACAGGAAACCTGACCTCGAATACTTAATCGTCCTTGCAAAGGAATTTGATGTAGATCTAAATTGGTTTGTTGCCGGTTATACAGATGAAGAAAAGATGACTAGGAACTTAGAAAATATGTTTTCAGAAATTCATGTTGACTATATGCTTGAACATATGCCCGCAAATAAAAAAAAGCTCTGCATAGAGCTTATAAAAGAGTTATATAAAGGTAATATGAATTTGAAATAATTTGAATGATAATAGTATATTGTTTTATCAAAAATGCTTCGAGCAATTTACTTTATACAAGTAGATTACTTGAAGCATTTTATTCATTACGTTACTTACTAATAAATTTATCATTTACATAATTCAGACAGTAACATTCATAAATTTTTTATATGGAATTATATTGTCTTTTCCAAACAAGTTTTCCAGGTACTGCCTAAATCCACCATTAGTTGGAACTGTAATCAAAAGGACAAGTTGTTTTTTAGGGCGCGAACAACAAACATAGAATAAATTTCTATTTTTAACAACATCTGCATCTTCTACCGCATTTTGTCCCAATATCTTATCAAAATCATAATCCCTCCAACCACGCCCTATTACAAACAAAACACTATCATATTCTTCTCCTTTAACACCATGCTCAGTAGAAAATATAGAATCTGGTCTAAAAAAATTAACTGCATGAATTACTTCAGAATATTTTATCTCATATAGTTGACGCAATAATGCAGATGTAGTGTACATCACATTTTTATCTTTTGCATATTTTTGAAAGAAGCCAAGTATTTTAGGAGGAATAGGGATTAATTCACTTTCCGTCAAGCATTTCAACACATCAAATATTGTTCCTTTTCTAGCAATTGTTAGCTCGTCTTTCAATAAATTCCAATCCTTTTTTTGTCTTTTAGTTTCAATCGGCTGTCGTTTTGTTCTTAAGGTATCAAATAACAAACTAGTATCATTGTCCAAAAGAGCTTTATAGGCTGGTTCAACCGTATTCATAAAAAACTGTAGATGAATATCGCTTTCATCTCTAAACGAATAGTTTAAAGTTGTAAGTAACTGTTCATAGTTTTGTTGCTTTGATAACAATTTATGTGTCAATAATAATACTTTTAAATTGTCTGTAGTTTGCTGAATTTTACATGTTACATTATCAATACATTTTTTTAAAGCACTATTAGGTAATTCATCTTTATAATACCTTTTTTGTTCTCTTTTTCCATCATAATCATCGGTTGTAACGACAATAGCTCTACCGTCATTTTCATTGACAGCTGAAACTTGAGGTAAATCTGGTCTCATTTTATTCAAGACATTTACAATAACCTGTTGAGATCTAAAATTTGATTCCTTCTTAATTTCAATCAATTTATTATTGTGTATATGACCGCATGCGCCATTTGATGAATAAATTGTTTGCCACGAATCACCAAAGAAGCCGAATTGTGGTCCTGTACCAGTCTCTATATACAGTTTAACAAATTTATCTATAACAATTTTGAAAGAATCTTGATATTCATCTATCAAAATAATAGGATAATTACTTGATATAAGTCTCCTAAATTTTTTATTATCCAAAAATTGTGAAAAAAGCTCTATAACATCATCATGGTAAAGATATAAGCATCCATTTTCAAAACGACGAACGCCTAAATCATATGAAATTTTCTGAATATCATCAAATTCCATACATTCAGAAAAAGAAGGTAAGGTTTTTATCAGTGCGATTAAGTCGCTTTGAAATCCAGAAAGACAGGCCCACGCAAAAGAATGTATTGTTGAAGGTGTAATAATACTTTCTTCATTAAGTCTACTTTTAATTACATCTACAGCAGCATTAGTATATGTAATACAAATAATTTTTTGCCCATTTGCTTTTAGAATTTTATTTTTGTTTTGTTGAATCCAAGACACTACTTTTAACAATGAATATGTTTTTCCTGCTCCTGCTCCAGCCTCTACCAAAAAGCTTTTACCTTCTTGCAATGTATCAATTATTTTTTTATCTATTGCATCTGCACGTAATTTAGCTCTTTCATAATTCGTTAAATGTTGTGTCATAACTAATCAGTTCACCGGCTTTTTATTATCGTTTACACTTTTTGACATCTTCATCTGATTATTTAGCCATATCAATCCTTCTTTTATATATGACGGCACAGTAAAATCTACAAATTTAGGTTCTACTAATAATTGTATTGCAAAATCAGTTTTTGTTGTATCGCTATCCGTAAAAATTATCTCTTTTCCATCTGGTTTAATACCAAAAAGCGATTTGTTTGCATTTAGTATTGACTCCTCTAAGCTTCTGGGATGTTGCCCAAATTCTGCTCTTTGGAACTCCAGTCTTTTATGGTTAATAATTAGTGTGTCTTCATTAGTTTGAAGTTCTAATATCTTATCAATTTCGACCGGTTTGTTTTTGTCAATTCCGAACTTATTGCGGCACCACTTGATTATTGTTCCATTAGATGATCTAACAGCCTTCTTTCGAGTGCATTTTTTCCCATCTTCACCAATAAAATCTATATCCGTTAGTACCAAAGTAGGTATTTCTAGAAAATCAACAAACTCAAAAAATTTATCCGCGTATGCTCCACCCACTTCAATTATTGTATAATATTGCGAAGAAAGTCTCGGTTTGCTTTTGCCAAAACATCCTTGTTGGTCACATTTTTCTATCATTTTAGGCATAAGTAACCTTTCTGCTGCTCCTTCAACCAAAATAGCTTTGTCACAAAAATATAGATCGCAATAACTTAATTTTAAATACTTCTGTAAAAATTCTAAGTTATTTTTTCTATCTTCAACTTTGCTACAGTCCGAATAAAAGCTATAGAGATTTTTACATTCTACAATGTCCTTATGTCTGAGCATATATCTAACTTGATTAAAAGGAACTGTATTTGCTACATGTGCAGAATGAGTTGTTAAAACAATTTGAGCCACATTATTACCAATTGAAGTTGCGAGAAAATCCAGCAAAAATTTAACAAAACTTGTTTGAAGTTGCGGATGCATATGTGCTTCTGGTTCTTCAATACAAAGAATTGGTATAGCTTGTTTTTTAGTTTTCACATTTCTAGCAAATTCTTGAATAATTAAAGTGATTTTTATAAGATTTTTATATCCCAAACCATTATGTGTACTCGGCAAAACTTCTGAATCATCATTTGTTGTATATACCAAATCAGTATTATTTACAATTTGATTTTTTAAAGAAACATTAGTATTAGCTTTTAATTGTAAGTCTTCAGAATCTGGGTAGCCAAATTTAACCATTGAAGTAACTATTTCATTCATTGTTTTATTAACTGTATCTTTGGCAGTAATATTAAATTTATCCACATAATTGATAAGATTATGTATAGAATCTTGTATCGTTGCTTCGTCAACTTCTAATTGAGGGGCAAAAATAGTTCCCATAATTTTTGCCAACGGCCTAGCTTGGCCTTCCTCAGTTTCATCAAGATTACGTTCTGCCGTAATAACTTCAAGATTAAATAATTTTTGAAAGTCTGTTAAAGAACGGACTTGCGTGTCTTTTTCATTTATAGGATTTATCGCCTTAATAACAAGCGTAAACAAACTAGAAAAGCTATCACTAACTATTTGTGTAATATATACATTTTTTTCTTTAGCTTCTTTAGCTTCTTTAGCTTCTTTAGCTTCTTTAGCTTCTTTAGCTTCTTTAGCTTCTTTAGCTTCTTTAGCTTCTTTAGCTTCTTTAGCTTCTTTAGCTTCTTTAGCTTCTTTAGCTTCTTCTAAAACCGGTTTCATCATATTATCATATCGAGTTTTACATTCTTGCAAAATATCTCCAAAATTTTGTACAAGTGTATATCTTGCTTCTATCAATACTATATTGCTATTTATATCCAACTCTATTATAAAAGGTGATAAGGCACAAAGTGGCTCGTCGTCATTTTCTTCACTATAATCAACAGTCAGTAAAACACTAGTTTCATTAATTCTATTTCTAAACTGTTCAGTCGTTATATTATGATTCCAAAATTGAAAAATTAAATCATATAATTTTTGTCTAACATCTAATGGATAGTCATTAAAGTCAAGTTTTTTATTTAAAATAATATATTGTAAGATTTGCATAATGGAAGTCTTACCAGAATTATTTTTTCCAACCAAAAGAGTTAATGATTTATCAAATGTAATTTCAGTATCTTTAAGTAGCCTAAAATTTTGCACACGAACTTTACTTAAAAACATGAAATCATCTCCTTTAACTACGACCTAGACGACGTCCTTGCAACTTTTTCCAAATTATTCTGCACTTTTCGCACCATTTATTGTCAATTCCAAGAATATTAACTAGTACTTCTTGGTCAACGATATCAAGTACTTTTTCTATATCGTCATTATTGCGAATCATAATATCAATTTTTTCTAGTAAATCAGTGCGTTTGGCAACATTTATGTTTTCAATTCTAGGCAGCATAATATTGCCAACTTCTCCAGGTAATATTTCCAAAACTCCACCGCCATAACTTCTACCGCAAATTTCGGTAAAAGCAAAAGAAATACTATTATAATATGCCAGTAAAACATTTTCTGGATCTACACCATCATTAAACTTTATTCTGTGCATTGTGTCAGTCGAAACAGCTCCACAACGGTTAAGAACAAACTTTGGATAAAGTTGATTCCTTCTCAAAAAGAAAGCGTCTGGAACCCAGACAGATGGAACTATATACCACTTGTCTCTAATAGAGCATTTATAACCTTGGTTTTTTTCAATTGATTTCCCATAAGAAATGTATCTCCTATATCCAATTGGATAATGGCTTAAAGGAATATCTGGGAAAATGACCAATCTTGCCTTTTTTCCAGAACTTTTATTTGTTTCCCAGTCCTTTTCAGTAAAATAAATTCCATGAGCATGAGAGCTTCTGCCAATCAATGGAACCGTAGCATTGCCAAGTCTATACTTTTCATTTGTTTCTTCTGTAATTGAAAAATATTCGTTATTTCCTGTTGTTATGCCAACATTAATTATTCCGTAATCAGAAAACTTTAAAAAATATGGAGAGTTCCTAATCTTTTGTATAAGACGAATTTCACTTGAATCCAAGAAATATTTTGTCCATTTTTCTTTTACATGTTTCATGCTTTGAAAATCAGCTTTTTTTACAATGTTTTTTGAAAAATCATCAACATTCTTCAATTCAATAATACTAATGCCATTTTGTTCACTACTTTTTTCACCAATAAAAACAATAGTTTCTTGCTCAATATCAGAAAAAACCAACTCTTTAAAAGTAATCAGAGTAATTTTTTTAAGGTGGTTCGACAAGTATAAGCGTAAATCTTCTGCATATGCTACTTGTAATATTTCAGCCGGAATAACAAAAGCTATTTTCCCGTTTTCTGAAAGAAGTTGAACGCATGCAACAAGGAATGCTACCCATGTATTAATCAACTTATTAGCTTTCATTCCTTGATCAGTTAATATTCTAGACTGCAAAGTTCTTTGAACACTTGTTAAATATTGATACCGAATGTATGGTGGATTGCCCAATATTAAATCATACTTATTATTGTCAGGAATATTATTATAAAAATTTAAAAAATCTTCGGAAATTACATGAACATTTTCATTGTCATGATACCTATCTTTAACTTTTTCTGATTCATCACTGTCAATTTCAACCGCATCAACAATACAGGTATCATTCAATAATCCTGCATGAGCTAGGCTATCAATAAACACTCCATCGCCACAACTTGGCTCAAGAATAGAATTAAAATTCTCCGTTGTAAAAAGATTTACTATCGCATCAGCTAGTAGCTTTGGAGTGTAATACGCCCCTCTTAATTTTTTGTCAGAACTGTCTTTCTTCAGTTTCATCAAAATTACCTCATTTGAAAATCCAAGTTATAAACCCTAGCAATCAGGCTTTGTATTTCATCTATCAAAGCTCCTTTTTTTGCTTGCAAGGTTAATGTAATTCTATTTGCCGGCTGTAAAGAAAGCCTTTCATTAATGTCATAAATCTCACGGCTATCATTAACGACTTGATCATAGATTCGTTTTTGAGCTTCATCCTCTAAATTAAGTCTTACAAAAGGAAGTGCCGAAAGAACTAATGTCCCGCGTGCAGTAAAACCACCTTCAAAATCACTGCCTATTAGCTTAAGAATTCTCTCGGTAATACTGCTAGAAAGCCATGCCTGAATATATTCTAGTGCATAAGGACCATTCTCCTTTTTGCTTATTGCACAGTATCCAGCCGTTCCTCCAGAAGCAATTAATGTGTCATTATTATCCAATACATACATTGGATCTCTGCTCAAAATACCAACTATAAGTTTTGGGGTATTTATAAAAGCTGTTAATGCTTGTGTTCTTCCATATTGGTACCATGTATCTGCTGTAGCATTAGGCACGTCTCTAGTTCCCTTTGGTGAAACACATCTAGGAACAAGTTCGTTATAATAATCTTTCAAATAAGCGAAAGCACCAGGATATGACTCCTTCATTCTTTCAATTGGAATAAGATGACCTTCTTCATCGTATGGGAAAATTATTTTTTTATTTACTTTGATAACACTATATGAATTATGGCCTCGTTCTGCACCTCTTGTTGGTTTAAAAAATGGACGGAGTAATGCTTTTTCAATTGTATATGTTTTATTATTTTTTCTTATCTCAATTTTACTTTGAGACTCATTGACAATTTCATCAGTGTTAAGCCAATAAATTGGTGGCCTTTCAGCACTAGTCTGTATACCATTAAATATATTTACATAGTCTGTAAGCGGAGTTGCCACTTCGTCTAACTTTTTGAGCATCGTTAAAAATTCCATGTCCGTTGTAAGTCTCCATGGAAGTTTATTTAATGTTGCTGCTTTCAGTTCAATTGAATTTACTTTTTCTCCGGCCCATAATTTATTTGCAGAATCTATACTTGAATAAATAAATGTGTCTTGCCCTTTCTTATTAAGACACACTATGGCACTGTATATAGTTCTATCTTCAAAAAGTTGTGTATCCCCAAAATCATCAAGGCTATCAAGGAGCTTTTTCCCTGCTATTAAAGCACGAAGTTTTTCTCCTGATCCTACCTTAAAAAATTTATTAGGAACAATATAACACACACAGCCATCTTCTTTTACCTTTTTTAAAGCTTGTTCAACAAAGATGAAATATTTATCGAATTGTTTATAAGAAGTCTTGTATTTTTCTTTATAAACTTTAAATTCTTGTTTTGGTAAAAGTGCATGCATCGCTTCTGTATTAACATATGGCGGATTACCTATAATTACATTAAACTTATCGCCATTATTAATCATGCTCCAATCAAACGGAGCTATTTCAATTCTACTTTCTATGGAAACATCCATACCTTCTAAATCGTTCTGGTTTACTAAAGAATTACCAAAAAAAATGTTATTGTCAAGATTAGGTAAAATTGGTCTTTCATCTGCAACTGACGGTGCTGTTTCATTTTCAATCAGTTTGATTAGTAGTGAAAACTTTGCCACTTCAACAGCGTGAATATCTATATCAATACCATAAATACACGAACAAAGGATTTTCTTTTTTTCTTCCAAGGATAGTTTATATATCCCATTACCTATTTCAACTAGATGTTCAAGATTTCCAGCTTCCAAATATTTTTGGACGCAGTAATTCTGTAAATAAGAAAAAGTTTCCTCCAAAAAAATGCCTGAACCGCAAGCAATATCAGCTATATGTATGCCGGTAATCTCCGCAGGTGTCTTGCCAATACAAACTTTATCCAAGGTTTTCTTAACCATATATTTTACTATCTCTATCGGAGTAGTAACTGCCGCACGATTCAAGCATTCTTTTTTCTTTCCAAGCCCAATTGTACCGTCGTTAAGTAACTGCAATTGTTCCGTCAGAAACATTTCATATATTTTACCAAGAATATTTGGTTCGATAATATTAAACAAATATGGACTCTGCGGATAATATAATTCTCTTATCATGTTTCCGATAACATTACTTGACAAGTCAAATACTATATCATCGGATGAAAACATTCCAGAATTATATCTGTTATCTGCTGACCTAAGCAGTTCTTCAAGCTTATTCTGAAGTTGCACTTGGTCGTCAATTGTATCGTGGAGGTTATGGTATAGTGGAAGATTTCTATCCTCACAAATTCTTAAGAAAACGATTTGATTAATAAACTCTTGAACGACATCATTAAGCACTTCCAGCGATCTATATCGACCACCTTTTCTGTAAAGCTCATTACTTAAAGATATTCTCCAATGATTAATTTGCGATAAAAACATCTCATCTACAGGTTGACGATTTTCCCCAACAGCTAGTGGAAAATGTTCATCTAAATATTGGTCAAACTTACTAGAATAAACAGCGTTCCTAGAAATAAAGTTATATATTTCATCAAATTTAGCAACATATTCAGAACAATGATAAATACGATAGCGGGCAACATGACTCTCATCATCTTGTTTAGGTAAAAAGCCTGTATCATAAATCGCTAAATACTCAAAATTTGTAAGAACCGCTATTCTATGGTTAGCATTCCAGCCATATTTACGCGTTTGAAAAGCCGGTTCCCTATTTCTTGAAATATCAACAGCTGGTTTTTTTGCTTCAACAAAAAATTTAGCAACTCCTCTGACTGTCATTGTATAATCAGGGCGATCGGTAGAATTAGAATAGTTTTCTGCAATTACTTCTCGATATTGGGGTGCCATTCCTCTCTCATTAGCTACATCCCAGCCAAGAATTTTAAGCAAAGGGTCAATGTATTCCATACGACAAGAATACTCATTATAGTTATTTTGGGTATCTTTATAGTATTGTAGATTGGCTTCAAAGCGTTTAACTAGGCCTTGTAAATTCTCAATACTCGTCATTAGTTCTACCATCCTTTCTTTTGTAAATATAAATTTTTGTATTTTGAAGCGACAACATATATTTGTAATTATACCATTTTTCCAGGCAATTTAGGTTCATTTTTGCGTCTTAAGACCTGTAAAAGGCAATACAATAGATTACAACTACATTTAATGATATAATCATACAAAGGTAAAAAAGCACTTTTATTTCAAAATTTAGCAAGAAATTGATTCATATAAACAATTGGATTGAGGTAAAATAATGCAAAATACAAGCACAGAATTACCCCGCTTAGAAAAATATTCTGGTATTATTGATGCAGCACATAAGGGAGAATTAGTAATTTTTATTGGTGCAGGTGTATCAAAATTAGTCGGTTATTGTAGTTGGAAAGAATATGCAAACAAAAAAGTCGACTGGCTTTTTAATAATAAAGTCCTTACATCTTTTTTAGAAAAGAAAGAACTTAAAGAGCTAGATGCAAAAAAAGAACTAACGCTATGCAATGTCATAATGGAAAAAAGCGGCATTGTCGGCAAAAAAAGTGTTTCTGAAATGAAAGAAATTGAACTAGGATGTTTAATTTCTGATCCAAATAAGGTAAGTCATATCTATGACCATATAATAAAGATGGGCTCAAAGTTTGTAACAACAAACTATGATGAATGCCTAGATTGGGCTCTATGTCAAGAAATACAGAAACAAGAAAAATATACAAAAGATAAGATAAGTTCTTTATCGCAGAAATTCAAAATACCTACAAACGTTTTTTGGGAAAAAGAAGATATAACAGCAGCTAAATTACTTTTGCCTGGAAAAATAGTAATGCACATACATGGAAGCATAAACAACCACACTACTATGGTTGTTACAACTAGTGACTACATACGCAATTATGTAAGGAATGGCAATGTTGACACTTTTTTATCTGAGCTATTTAATAATTATACTGTTTTATTTATAGGATATGGCTTAGAAGAGCTGGAAATATTAGAATATATTGTTTCTCGTAGCAAATCTGGTAATAATCATCACTATTTATTATTTCCTACTATCTCAGAAGCTGCAAGAAGATTAAATTATTATCGCAATTATTTTGAATCATTGGGTATTACATTAATACCATATTTTATTGATACAAGAGGGTATGATACTTTAGAAGATGTTTTAAAGAACTGGGCAGATACATTATCACAAACCTTACATCCTATCTCTTATGAAAAAAAGCTTAGATTTATTGATCGTATAGTATTAGATAAAGAAAATATTTCAGACATTGCTTACGCCTCACTAAAAGAAATCATTAATAATTCTGACAAAGATTCTAACTATTTACGTAAATATTTTTTTGGCAAATCAAAGAACCTTAATCTTTTAAAGAAATTATACAACGACCATTTCTTTGTACCAAATGAAGCAGGAAGATTCCCGACTCCTTTAGGAGAGCTAACATATTTAAAAACTATTGCTGAAGTTCTTTCTACTAAACCAAAATGTGCCGAAAAGACAGAACTAGAGACGTTGATAATAAACATTATCAAAGAACTAACACAAAAATGCAAAAAAGAGAATCACGAAGATTACCTAACCGGCCTTTCGTTATTTCAAACGATTAAGCTTCTCCCCCCTGAATCATATACAATTACAGATCTTCAAGAAGTTATATTACCTTGGACTAATCATGGCCTTATAAGAGAATTTATTGACACCCTTCTTCCAACATATATCCTGAAAAGTACAAAAGAGTACAAAGAAAAATTTTGTGCCTCTTTAAATTTTATTTTTGATAATTTCAGCGACCTTGGATTAGATAAATATACTGAAAATTACACATTAAACGAATTTATTAAAAACAATATTAGCTCTATTGTAAAAAACAGCATCCCTTTAGATATTTTTCTAAATCCTCTAATTACACAACTTAGAAAAATAAAAACCACAAAATTAACTATTAACAATAGGGATATTTTGCTGTCTGCTTCGCCAATTACAAATGGTTCATATTCTATTTCATGTAACAATGAAAATTTATGTACGATTGAAACCAGTAAAATTGATTTTGATGATTTAATCAATGCAATTCAAAAAAGATTAAATAATTATAATCTCTCAATAAAAGAAAAAAAAGATGTTTGGATTTTTTATTGGGGCCTATTTAATGAAAATGTCATTTATTCAATTTATTATATTGTAACTAATGAATATTCTGATACAACTGACATATCTATAAGATGGGTTATTTTGTATATGGAAAGTCTACGACTTTTCAACAAAAAAGAATATTGGTATAACTTAAAATATCTATTACAATCCAATTTTATTGTTCTAAAAAAAATTGGATTATATCTTATCGGTAAATATTATTCAATTACTTCTGAAAATATGTTTTTTAAAACAATTAATTCTTGTCCATATGAAGATTATTTATTCTGCGGTTTTGGCTTGGAAGATGAATTAAAACATGTTTTAGAAAAAATAAAAAGCAATGATAAGAATAAGTCATTACTTAGACAACTTGTAATAAAAGGGGATTACTTTGAATCCAATGTTGAAAGCAATAATATTTGGAAAAGCGAGCGCTTAAACTCATTAAAAAATGTCTTGCCAAAAGAATATAAAGAAATTGTAGTGCGAAATCATTTAGAGCAATGCATATTACGACCAGGTGTATGGGATTCTGAACTAAAAGAAATCAAGGACTCCTCTCCGTTTACTTCGCAAGAAATAAACAATATGTCAATAAACAAATTAGTGAAATACATGGCTACTTTCAAGTCTGGAAACGTTTGGAATAATGAGCCTACTGCTTCTGGGCTAGCTGCAACTATTGAAAAGGCTGTAGAGGAACAACCGACAAAATATATTGACAATATTGATAAATTTCGTAAATCAAAAGCTGTATATATAACCCACATATTAAGAGGATTACGAAATTATTTATCAAAGGGAAAAATTATAGATGTTGAATTTAACTGGCCTAGTTTAATAGATTTTATTTCCAGCTTATCAAACAGCAAGCTTTTTGGGCAATATGCAGACAGAAGCGATTCTGTAATATATCAAGATTATGATTTTACAAATATTTTAAAAGAATTTAATGATTTATGCGAAATTAGTATAAACAATGGCTTTGAAAATCTTGTTTCAAAGAAAAATATTACACCATTATTTTCACTTTTAATAGGTCTTTTAGAAAAATTAATCCCTATATACAAAAATGAGAAAAAAATACTGGATACAACTTATTTAATAAATGATGTTCTTGGCCAATTACTAAGAACGACTTTATCCATCCTATGCAATCTCAAAATGAACAAAAATACATATTTAAAAAAAGCAGAAAAATTTCTTCTTATCTGCAATAGAGCTATAACAAAGAAACAGTGTGCAGTAATGTATTCATTTTGTGGATGCGAATTACAAAATTTATATTTTATCAATCAAGAATACGCAAAAAAAATAGTCAAACACTGTACAACAATTGACGATTCTATTTTGCGCAGTTCTTTCTTATTCAGCTTTTTATCACGACCAGGAAAACGTTTTAAACAAATTCTTATAGATTTGCAAGACTTGTATGAATTATATTTGCAGAACGATTTTGCTGGTGAAACTGAGTATGGTGAAAGGAATCTAAGAAGAATCTATATACGTGACATCACAATTATGTTTTTTTACCACTTTAACTCAAAATCTGATGAACTATTTAAGCAATTAATTGGTGGTTTTAAGTCAGATGATATTAGGACTATAATTGATTTCTTTGCTGATCCGCAACTAAAATATACAAACGAATCCAACTACCAAAAATTATATGTATTTTGGCAAAATATTGTTAATCATTGCATAAGCAAAAAAGATCAAAGCAACGAAAGTGAACTTATTTTATCTGAAACAGTAAAATTAGGAATTGCTTTCAAGAGCTTGAATGAAAAGAATTTTGCTTTGTTAGCGGAGGGAACAAAATTCTGTCAAAAACATTATACTGCACACTCATTATTAAGTTTTATGGTAAAATTAGCTAACAACAAAGAGAAGAATATTATTTTGATGGCTAAACTGTTCCTGAAAATGTGTGATCCAAGCGAACATTTAATCACATATGAAAAAGAAAATTTAAAAACTGTGTATGATTACATAAAAAGTGCACAAAATACAGAAGCTAATGATATTTTAGATGAAATAAAAAACAATTACTTAAGGCAAGGTATTGACGGTATTTTTTGATATTTAGAACAGCTTTATGTTTATATAATATTAACTTTAAATTGATTAGGTGATAGTATATGACAATTTTAAAAGCTATTTCATCAATATTATTTCCAGCAGACACTGTTTCAAAAAAATTCTGTAAAAACTATTTTGACGAAATAAATAATTTTAAACAAACTTATAATAATAATGATGATACGTATATATTATATGTAATGGGTAATATAGATGACATTTTAGATAAAATAAAAAATAAAATTATCAGTTTTAGCTTATCTCCTGACTTTAAGTCTCCAAAAGGCATAAATTATAAATATAATTTATATACTTTTATATTAGATGAATTAGCAGAAGAAATAATATTTCCGACTCAATCCGCTTGTTTATATAATGTCTATAGATTCAAATTTTTTATTTGTTTGTCATATGAATGTGTTAATTTAAAATACTGTACTAAAGAACAGGTTGATAAAGATATCCAGTGGTTAAAAGAAAAAGGAATATTTTATTAAATCTCAATTTGTTATTTATAATGATCACTCCAACCATTTTTCCAACGATATTGCTTACTTTCTATGATTTCTATGCTTTTATTGGCAAAAAAATAAATGGTGTCTTTGAAAAAAGCACCATTTTAAGCCAATTATTGTATATGTATATAATACTGATAAGACTTTTCGCAACTACGAACCAAAAGGTCGAGTGTTCGAATCACTCCGGGGCCACCATATAAATGCTTAAGGACTTTCGCGATGCGAAAGTTCTTTTTGTTTCCCTACTCTTCTTTTCTAATCAGCTAAATATTAATATCATTTTTATACTAAATTCAT
>Ga0268360_1001826_pt1 | contig 19491 bp, 12 predicted proteins | sample BioMet11_FD_192465 | JGI IMG/M metagenome (GOLD analysis project Ga0268360, IMG submission 192465) | Sewage microbial communities from Oakland, California, United States - Biofuel 11 (Illumina Assembly) | ecosystem: Engineered > Wastewater > Sewage > Unclassified | place: USA: California... | reverse complement strand
AGAGGGAAGAGCTAGCTGGAGTAACAGAAGAGGAAATTAAAATTATGTCTGAGGGAAGAGCTAGCTGGAGTAACAGAAGAGGAAATTAAAATTATGTCTGAGGGAAGAGCTAGCTGGGGTGTTTGAGAAAGCCGAATCAAACATGATGGAAGATGTGCTTGAGATTGGCGACCGCCGCGTTGATTTCCTTATGACGCATCAAAATGACCTTATTGCACTTGACCTTGAAGACCAGACCGATGAAAATTTGCGGAAGGTGATCAAAAGCGGTTAATCCAGCTTTCCGGCATACGAAGGGATCTAAATAACATTGTGGAATGATCTCCGTAAAAAAAGTCCTTGAAGTATCCGTGAAAAGCGGTAATGTTAATCTCAAAGAACTTGTTACAAAACCGCTCTTTATACCTGAAAGTGCCTAAGTCCTGAAGCTTCTCGAGTAGTTTAAGGAAACCGAAGGCATATTGCTTTTATAATGCACATTCCGAACAACTGCCAATTTGGGATGATCATTAATGGCTCTTCTCGGTTCTGTGCGAATATCCTCATGATGTCATCATAAAAATCAATGCGATTTTGGATTGAAAATTATCTTAATCCATGGGGAATGATGAAGAGCCATAAAATGGACTTATAGTCAACTCAGCAATTAGTTACACTTTGTATAGTTTCACCAAATTTTTCCATCCAATTCTTAGAGGCTGTCTTAAAATTTGACTCATTTATACAATTGGATAATATGCGACTCTTCATTTAAATTCATATTACGCACTTGATGTATAAAATCAAACACAATAAACATCGATTTGAACTTTCGTTTTGGACATTAACAGTTTTACACTCCGTTTTTCAATTCAAATGCATAAGTCCTATCCAAATTATAGAACCAAATTTAATTTTAAGACACGCTCTTAGCAAATTATTTTGACGGAGCTAACTCCGCAAATGTATTTCTGATCAACTCTCTTAGTCTTGTAACTGATTCGATGATTTCTTTTGAGATGTCTTTCCTTATACTTTTCCAGATAAATTCAAGTGGATTTAGATCAGGTGAATAAGATGGCAAGAACACAAATATCATATCCAATTGTTTCGCCTTTTTGATCGTTATGTCTGCATGATGTGTTTTTGAATTATCCAGTGTAATTATGATACCACAATCGTTTTCTTCTTTTATACTCTCTAAAAATTCACATACATCTTTTGCCTTAGAACTTTCTTTGAACTCTATGACACTATTACCATTAAGAGCATAGAAAGCGTTTGCATTTGCCTTCATCCTCTGAGTATTTTTGAATATTTTTGGTTTTTTAGCAAATGACCAGAGTCTCGGTGTATTTGGTGCAGTTTGCGGCGAAGATTCGTCAAGAAAACCTATAACATAATGTTTATCAGGTGAAGTGTTTTCTCTTATTGTTTTTTCTAAGTTTTTTTTAAAATTTCTTCTGCATTTTCGGGTCTTCTATAATCCAAAAAATAAGGAGTATTGGGTTTCATGCCAATTTTTCTTAACAATTTTATTATGGAGTTTAGACAATAATCAATACCAAACTCGTTTTTTATGAGATCTTTAACTTCTTCAGTAGTCCAAAAATCTTTATTTTTAAATATTGTCTTCAGTTTGAGTATTTCTTCATCACTTAATTTTGATGGTCTTCCTGCCCCAGACTTGTGAAGTAACCCCTCATAACCTTCTTGATTCCACCTACCTTGCCAGTAGTAACCTATTCTTTTAGTGACTCCTAATCTCAAAGTCGCTTCTTCAATAGAATCTCCCAAATATCTTAATCGGATAAAGTATAACTTTTGTTGAACTTTAGTGTTTTTTTCGATCCTTATACGCCAATCAAGTTGCTCAAGAGAAATACTTTGTTCAATATGATATTTTCAGGTCTTGTCATAATTATATTATTGTAATTATATATGTAAATAATTTATGTGATGACTATAATAAGTCAGGGATGCGATGCCAGAAGAGATGGCCGAGATAAATGCCAAGTTCTGCGGAACCGTGAACCTGATATTTGATGCTCTAGCCAGTGCTTACACGCAACTCTACAAGATGAACTGGATACCTCAGCAGAACTGGATGTACAGCGGCGGAGACTGGACCGTTATGATCTCGGGAACGAGAGGAGTTTTTGTTGAGAAGTCAAAGGCAGATTTAAAGAAGCTCTTTACAGCCCTGGGAATATGTTAACGCCTGAACAAAACCTGGCTGACCAGCCCGATTCAGGTAATATGGTTAGGCAATAAGGTTAGGTAAAAGGGTCAGGAAATTATTTCATTAATCAGGCAGGTCTGCCTGCGTTATGGACAGTTTGTCGAATTTATCTGTAACCCTTTTAAATAGTTTGCCTGTATTTTGCCCAAAGCCCTAATTCAAGCCTCTAAATTAGGTTATACCTTTCTTGCAACACAGCTAAAAAAAGTATATTGTCTTTTATTATACCATTACTTATATACCATTACTTACATAGTAATAATTGGTCCATAGGGTCAAGTCCCGATGTATAAAGAAGACGTACAAAGAAAGTATGTAACTTAACTAAGGTAACTTAACTAAGGTAACTTGACTAAGGTAACTTGACTAAGGTAACTTAACTAAGGTAACTTAACTAAGGTAACTTGACTAAGGTAACTTAAATAAGGTAACTTGACTAAGGTAACTTAAATAAGGTAACTTGACTAAGGTAACTTAAATAAGGTAACTTAAATAAGGTAACTTAAATAAGTACTAACTTAACTGAGTACAGAACTAAACTACATTAAAATTGGACCAGGCCTTATGGATCACTTTATAAGTCTAAAAGGCTTTTTATTATATGATTTTTGACAATTCTTTTGATAACTCTTCTGACTATTCTTTTGATAACCTCTTTTCATTAAACTTTAATTTAAACTTTAATTAGTAATAATTAGTAATATTTTCATGCACCTACACACATGGCTATTTCTTACTAAAAACTAAAACCAGTAACCTACACACATGGCTATTTCTTACTAAAAACTAAAACCAGTAACCTACACATATAACTATTTCTTATTAAAAACTAAAACCAGTAACCTACACATATAACTATTTCTTATTAAAAACTAAAACCAGTAACCTGCACACAATTTTTTATTACATTTTTACTTTTTTACATCACTCTAAATTTTATAGTAAATTCCGTCCCATTGCCTTTTTTTAGTTCAAGTTTGCCTTCTAACTGGTCTATGAGAGTGTTTACCAGTTGCATGCCAAGGCTAGCAGGGTTCTCCAGATCAAAATCTCCAGGTATACCTACTCCATTGTCTGAGACTATCAGGATAAAACTGGTACCGTGAAATTCCTCTTGTTTGCTTCCTGCTATATTGTCTTTACATCCAATTGATTCTCCTTTACAAAGTTCAATTTGAATCTGCCCGTTATCTCTGTCGACAAATGCATGTTTAAGAGAATTTGAAACGAGTTCATTGACGATTAGCCCTAACGGAACTACAGTATCCATATCAAAGAAAATATTTTCTTCCAGATCCATGTTCAATATAATATCGGCATTTCTAGATCTGTACGTCTGGAAAATATTCTCAACAAGCCTCTCTAGATATTTAGAAGAGTTCAGTACATCGCTCCCCATGCCTTCGTGCAGCTCTTCGTGGATGAGAGCCATAGATAATACTCTATTCTGGCTTTCCCTGAAAGCTTCAACAACTTTCGTATCATTGAACTTATCAGCCTGAAGATCGAGAAGAGAAGAAATTACCTGAAGGTTATTCTTTATCCTGTGATGGATTTCCTTCTTACGGGCAGTTTCTATACTTTTAAGGAAATTTTCGGTCTTTTTTCTGTCAGTAATGTCTTTCAATACTCCGATAGCTTCACAAGGCTGGCTATCATAACCTGTAAGCCAGACTCCATTATTTTCTATATAAATGCAACTTCCATCTTTTTGTCTCAATCTTAATTCTTCCTTAAATCTACCTCCGGTCTTTCTTGCACTCTGAAACTTTTCATCCCCACTACTCATATCTGTCAGATGGATATTTTTAAGCCATACTTCCTTGCCAAACCTCTGGAACTCTTCAAGGCTATACCCTGTGACTTCTTCTATAGCACCTGCCCAGCTACTCTTATCTGTTCTTAAATCATATCCATATACCACTTGCCCTGTCTGCTCTGTAGCGATTCTGTATCTTTCTTCACTTTTCCGGAGTTTTTCTTCGACTCTTTTACTTCTGGTCATATCTCTGGAGATAACTGAGATAGAAACCAGCTTTTTAAAGGCGTCAAAAATCGGAGAAAAAGTTACTGAAACGTTTATTATCCTGCCGTCTTCTCTTAACCGCAAAGTCTCATAATTGTGGATTTTGTCTCCCTGTTTAAACAGCTCAATTAATTCTTCTGTTTCCTCAACTAAGATGGGCGGTTCAAGGATGGTTATGGGTTTCCCAATAATTTCTTTAGCTGAATAACCATAAGTTTGCTCTGCACCTCTGTTCCAGCTGGTAATAGTACCATCAAGCGAGATAGTTAAAATAGCATCATTTGATGACTCCACAATATCTGATAAACTCCTGATTTTTTCTTCTTCCTTCTCACGCCTGGAATTTTTTATCTGTTCCAATTTTCCTTCCCTCTTGATTAACACAAACTGGTGGTTAATAGCCACCTCGATGATTTTGGTTGCATCGAACTTATCAAGAGAATAGGTACAGAGAGCGATAATCTGATAATTACCTGTGGCACTGTCCAGTTTTATCTCATAGTTTACAAAATCACTCCAATTCTCTTTATCCTGCCACAAAGCATCTCCACTCAACCTCAATCCATCGTATCCACTTGCTAGGGCCTGGTTGAGTTTTGCAACAAGGCTGTTTAAGACTCTCTCCGAATCAAAAACGCCCTCTTCTGCATAAAACCGACTGTAAGGAATAATTTGTATCTGTCCTTTATCCAAATAACTATCAATATAAGGAACAGTCATTCTCAGGAATTCTTTTGCATCTTTTACTTTCAGGGGTTCTGACAGGATCCACAAGCAAAACTCGTTATTATTCAGTCCTGTCTTGAAGTAAGGAACCAGTGTATCTATTAAATCTTCTTTTGTTTGATAGAATTGACAAATATGTGTACCCCAGGGTACATCTCCAATAATATCAATGCCAGATTTCCTCAGGCTTTCTTTCACTCTAACTTTCCTCCAAATAGAAGAATGTAAAGGCAAATGTTTCTTATCTCAATCTAGTCACGAGGCTAAATAATGCAACTGCCCAATGAGGCGCAATGAAGTTTGTTGTTGCAACAATTACAGGCGTGACTATACGCGCCCCAATCTTCTTATTTTTCACAATTTCGGCTATAGTATTTGAACCCTGAAGTTAATTACTGAAAAATGTTAAGCACAAGAACAGATTTAGTTCTCGTAAAGTTCTCGTAAACATATGTTCTGTTAATTTTTTTCAGATTTAATCGAGACTGGATCCAACAATCGTGTTTTATATATAAATTGAATAATAAAAATTAACGCGTATCTACTGAGCAAGATGATTCTTATTTGGTCTTATAAAATAACTTAATTCATTAATTTACTTTAATATTATTCTATATTAATACTTTCTTCGAAGAGACAGAGACTCAAAATTTTCTGATATCGAGTGATTTTTATCAAGGATCGAGTATTTTTATCAAGGGATCTTCCTTGAGCCTATACAAAGGTATCATCTCAAGCAGTCTCAAAACTACAGTTGACTCTACAGTTGGATATATATTCGACTTCAAAGTAAATGTATTCCTTAATTTCAGAATAAATTACGGTCTAAATCCAAAATCAACAATACCGATTATCAATTGTAGAAATAGGTCGAGTTTTGAGACCGCATGACCTGGAAAGTCCTTTTATTTTGGGCTCTTCTTCTCATTATCTTCTAATTTGATTTCCCGCTCCGTGGTTGCAATAGCATATACTTCACCTGCTTCGTTTACCAGTGAAGTGGCGGTCAGCCATACATCCACTATCCTGCCATCTTTGGTAATTCTCTGGGTGCGGTAAGGTTCAAGGACCTCAGCTCGGCTAAGCTTTTTCACTATAAGTAGCTCTTTTGTTTTTCGCTCTTCCGGGATCATGCTGCTAACATTCATTGAAAGTGCTTCGGCTTCACTCCAGCCATAAATACTCTCTGCCTTTGGGTTCCAGGCCAGGATGTTGCCTTCCATGTCCTGCAACGTTATAGCATCGCTTGCATCGTGCGCTACTGCAACCAGGCGGCGCATAGTTTCAGACTCATTAAGCCTCACCCTTTTCATCTCGGTAATATCCGTAAAAGTAATTACCGCTCCTTCAATAGTGTTTTCAAGGGTGCGATAGGGCCGGATGCCCAGCAAATACCAGGTATTCTCCTTAGTCTGGACTTCAATATCTTTGGGTATCAGGCTGTCCAGCACCTCTTTTATGTCCTCTACCAGACGGTCGTAGCCCAGAAGGTTTGATACAATATGTCCGACCGGCCTTCCAATGTCTGATGGGATCAGGTTTATCAAACGTGTAACTGGAGGAGTGAAGCGCATGATACGTAATTGATGGTCCACAAAGATAGTGCCGATGCCTGTTCCAGCCAGCAGGTTATTCATATCGTTATTGGCTTGAGACAGTTCAGCTACCCTGTTTTGCAGCTCGATATTGACCGTGCCCAGTTCCTCATTTACGGATTGCAGTTCCTCCCTTGAAGTCTCCAGTTCCTCGTTTGTGGACTGTAGTTCCTCATTGACTGACTGCATCTCTTCGTTGGCAGATTTAAGTTCTTCATTGGAAGTTGTCAGTTCCTCATTGGAAGCTTTGAGGCTTTCTTCCTTGGCCTGTAACTCCTTTTTTAGCTTTAAGATTCGCACATCCACATCCGTTTCACAGGCTTTTTCGTCAGCATCTGTGGAGATAGCCTTTTCGGTTTCGATCTGCTCCAACTCCAGCGTTTCCTCAAAAGTGACCAGGAATAAGTTTAGCCAGGTGGTCGTATCATGGTTTCGCTCTACAGGCTGTACCGCCAGATTAATTGTAGTGAAATTGCCGTTGGTTTTAACTTGCACTCTGGGATGAAACACTGGCGCTTTATTTATGACTGCTCTGTGCAGGGCCGTAGTCAGTTCTGATCTTAATCCCTCTCGAGCCATACTCAATATGTTCATGCCGACTTCACCCGAAGCTGGTTCAAGGTACATGCCAGTACGGCCATAAATATACAGGATATTACCGTGTTCGTCGATCAAAACACTGGCAGGGGCGTAATATTGCAGAATTGCTTGCTCGGTCAGCTCGCGCAGTTTAGGTCGGATTTCGACAGGAACGTTGCCTGAAGGTTTTCTGGCTTCGCTTTTCATCGATGGTGAAATAAAAGTCCCTATGGAAAGGAAATACTCACTGCTATGACCTCCTTTTTTAATATAGAGTTTTGACTTACGGTCCAGTGTGTCAAAAAGATTTATGAACTCGCCCGCATTTTCGGAGGGACCAAGAAAGAGAAATCCACCAGGGTTCAAAGCGTAGTGGAAGAGGGGAATTAGTTTCTTCTGCAGTTCTTTGTCCATATAGATCAACAAGTTGCGACAACTGATGAGGTCAAGCTTAGAGAATGGAGGGTCCTTAATGATATCCTGTTCGGAAAAAATAACCATTTCACGGATATTGTGATGAATATGGTAGTAGCCGTCTGAATCCAGAGTGAAGAAGCGCTTAAGCCTTTCAGAGGACATATCAGCGGCAATATTGGCTGGATAGAGGCCGCTACGGGCCTTTTCAATAGCCTTACTATCAATATCAGTGGCGAAAATTTGCACCTTAATATTTTGGTCAAAGTTGTCCATCTGTTCCTGGAGTAAAATAGCTATGGAATATGCCTCTTCACCTGTGGAACATCCGGGCACCCAGATACGTATTGATGACTCTGGGTACTTGCCGACAAAGAGACACGGGATAACCTGTTCCTGGAGTGCTTCATAAGCTTCAGGATTACGGAAGAAACTGGTGACGCCGATCAAAAGGTCATGAAAAAGAGCTTCCACCTCAGCAGGCTTTTGCTCTAAATAACGCACATACTCATCCACGTTCTCAATATTTCGGATAGCCATGCGCCGTTCAACGCGCCGATTGATGGTACCGTATTTGTAGTGAGAAAAGTCATGACCGGTCTTGATATGAAGAAAATTGAATATATTTTTCATCAGGCATTCAAATTTTGAGGTTACCTGGCGTGTTTTACCGAAGACATAGGTAATATAAGTAATGAGCTGTGCAGGCATCTCTTCAGGCTTCAGGATGTAATCCACCTGACCTGTGGCAATAGCACTAAGAGGCATATTGTTGTATTCGCTGGACTCGGGGGCCTGTGCCATTACCATTCCTCCCTCAGCCTTGATAGCCTGCACCCCTTTTGTGCCGTCGCTACCGGTACCCGAGAGGACAATACCGATAGCCTTTTCTTTCTTGTCCTGGGCCAGAGAGCTGAAAAAGATATCAATCGGTAGGCGACGACCATGAGGCTGGGATGGCTCTATCAACTGGAGCACGTCATCCCGAAGAACCATATCGCGGTTAGGCGGGATGATATAAACACAGTTAGGCTCAATATTTATCCAATTTGTAACTTCGTATACAGGCATCCGGGTAAAGCTCCTAATCAGGTCGGAAAGAATGCTTTTATAATTAGGATCCAGGTGCTGTATCAGGACAAAAGCCGCTCCGGGATAGGTGTCTGAGGGCATGGCTGAAAAGAAGGCTTCGAATGCAGCTAGCCCACCAGCCGATGCCCCGATGCCTACAATTGGAAAGTCCTTTTTTGGAGACTTATCCAGAGATACATCCAGAATAGAATTTTCTCCAGTTGAGATTTTTTCTATAGCTTGCGGCTTTTCTTTTTTTGACCTTTGCATTTCCTCTTTGCCTGTGGGCTCCTTCTCCTTGTCCGTGTTATCACATCCCTCTTAAATCACAGGTATTTTTCCTTACCAGAATATCCTAAGTTACGCATATTCTTTTAAAACGTTGTTCAGAAACATACTTGATCATCATCGGACATTGTTGCCAATTTTAATTGTGAAATATAGATTAACCCAATAGCAGGAGATCGCATATATTTTCTGTGTCTTTATGTCGCAAGAGTATGCCCAAAACAATGCAGGTGATAGATAATATAAAATGAATATGTAAAGATTACCTGCTCAACAAATATAAGCTAGAGGTAAGTGATACTTATCATTACACTACCTTCGCTAAAAATTGTCAGAGAATTTGAAGAACCTGTCTGAAAGTCAATAATGAATGTTACAAAGATATAACTGTTGTAAAGATACAGGAAGTCACAACAGGTTCGTCTGGATAGCTCATTTAATTGTCTGTAAAAAGGAAGAAAGGCTTGCCCACAAACCTTTTCAAAAAAGGTTTGATCGAAAAACTATAGTAACGACTTGACTACAGCCTTTTCAAAAGAAAGCTTGCCCACAAACCTTTTCAAAAAAGGTTTGATCGAAAAACTATAGCAACGACTTGACCACAGCCTTTTCAAATGAAAGCCTGCACCAAACCTTTCTAAAAGAAAGCTTGACCAAAGATTTTTTCAGAATCTGAACCACAATAAGTAGATTGCAGGAGCAAGCACGGCCCAGAGGAAAAGCGAGTAAACCAGCCCTTTTTTCCACCCAGACCTGAGAATCAAATAACTTGCAGCAAGAGCACAGCAAATGTCTGCCAGCATTCCCACAAGTGCACCTTTAGAAAGCTGTTCTGAGATCAGGAGCAGTTCGCTTCCTTTATAATCTATACTCAGGCCCAGAATTGCTGCCAGATATACTGCCGGGAAAGCTGCAAAAACTCCCCCCAATCTGCCTCCGAATTTCTTTGCAACAATTGCGGAAATCGCAACAGCGCTTCCTCCAAAAAGAAAGCGGAGAAGAACCGGAAGTAGCTCTATGTTCAGCATTGTATCCCTTTCTGTGTACTGGAACGCTCTATATATGCAGTAATACAACTTTTTATGTCGTAATACAGCTTTTTATGCCGTAATATAACTTTTTATGTCGTAATACAGCTTTTTATGTCGTAATACTACTTTTCTGGAGAATTATACTTGTTTTAAACTTTGCTTTAACGTTAATTTCCATATTTTTCCCTGATCTCGGATTCTTTAAGGACACTGAGCCCCAGCTTCTCAAGGATTTCGGAAATCTTTTTCCTTTCTCCGCTTTTCATGGATTTCCGGTCAAAATAAGCAAAATCAGCCTTTGATTTTTCAATTGCTTGTTTGATCAGGGCCTCATCCACAAATTCAAGTTTGTACTTGGGAAAATTGTGTCCAAAAGATATCCCGGTTTCAAGCAAAAGTCCGGTCTGGCGCATGGCATAATGCCCACCTCCAAAACCGATGGCAACTGGCACTTTTTCAAGGGAGACTGCAAGGATAGCTTTTGCAGCAACCTCTCCTGCTTCAGGATCTTTCCACTGCACTTCAGTGCTTCCTATTTCAGCATAAAGCGAGGGAACTAAAAGCTCAGTCGGCCCGTGGTGGGTCACTTCAAGGGTAACATCGTACTTCAGGCCTTTTTGCTCAGCCAGGCGCTTCATTTCCATAAGGATGGACTTCATGGCAGCCGGAGAAGAGACTGCAAGAGACTTCGGGCAGCCTCCAAGCCTTGCATCGTCTGAGGGGTTCCCTGTACAGTGTACGGTAAGGGAAGAAATCTCCTCTTTGCTCCGGTGTTTGGATGCGAAAATTATAAGGGAAGCTGGCAACCCTGCATTTTCGAGTTTCCTGTCGAGTCCGTCCTGGAAGACATGCATCTCCTCGATATCAATAAGCCTGAATTTTCCGTCCTGCGACTCCCTGGCCGCAGAGAATCCGGAGTTTTCAGGAAGCTCGAGGAGTTTCCATTCCATGAGGTTTAAAAGGTGGGTCTTAATGTTCTGGCTGGCAAGGTCGGGGGCAGAACAAATGATTGTTATTTTTGGGACCGGGTCTTCAAGGAGGTTTTTTTCCAGGCTCCCGGAATTTTCTGGATTGCTGTTTTCTTTCATTTCTGATCAATTCAAGTCCTTATCACTTTACGTCCCTATAGATTTCGTTAAGATAGATAAAGCCAACCCCGTATCGCAGTCTGGGTGTAGACTTGAATAGGCTATGAAGTGTTACCTTGAAAAATTAGAATCGATAAAGCCCGAAAGAAAACAGAGAAAAAACAGAGAAAAAAATCTATAAAGTCATGTGGAAAAACCGGAAAAGAAAGTCCCTATATTAAGGAACCGGGGTAAGATCTGAGGTAAAAAACCTCCAGTGAAGAGTAAAAAGATATCTGAAGTAAAAAACAGCATGAACCGTAAGCGAAAGGTAACTAAGGTAAAAACAGCAAAAAGCATACTTCTTTTAGAAAAACCTGACAGAAAAGTGCTTTCAGAAATATTTCAGAAAAATATTATTGGCAGAACCCTGCTCCCTGAGAAGCAGGAGTCTGCGTTTTTCTATTGAAAAAGTCGTTTGAAGTGCTGAAACAGGATTATCCAACGTGGATGTAAGAGTCCACAAGTTTCCTGATTTCTTCGTTCTTGCCGTAGAGTCTCTCACTGAGATTGTTGTCGTCAAGGCCTTCAAGGTAGTTTACGGTGTCGTTGATCATACCTTCGGAGAAGACATCGTATTCCATGAAGATATCTTTCAGTCCTTTCAGGGCCTGAGCGGACTCGTAGCAGGAAGCAGGCAGGTGCTCAAGCTGGGCAAGTCTGTCCTTGTGTTCGTCCTTGAAAATGTTGACATCGATGTAGAGCTTCTTTGCAACATCAAGAGCGTTGTTCATTTCAAAGCCGTGGCGGATACCTACAGCAAAGGCTGCCATCAAGAGGTAAAGGTCAGCTGAGGGGTCTGCTGCACGGAATTCAAAGGTAGACTTGTAGCTGTGGCTCTTGAACTCTTCATTATAGTTCGGGTTGGCGATAGCTACCATCTTGCTGGATTCTTCAGCGAACCATCCAAGAGGCACACGGATCAGAGCAGAGCGGTTCCTGTCTCCCCAACAGATGTTGGTAGGAGCTTCCTGGTGAGGTACAAGACGCAGGTAGGATGTAGGAATTCTGTTTCCAAAAGCAGTAATTCCTGCTGCAATGTCAAGAAGACCAGCTATTGCAGTTTTTGCAGTGTCACTAACTCCGCCATTCTCGACCATAACGCTCTTTCCGTCCTTCAGGAGCTTCATATGGACGTGCAGACCGCTTCCGGCTTTTCCGACAGTAATCTTCGGAGCAAAGCTTACAATTACACCGTACTGGTCGGCAAGCATCCTGAGCATCCACTTTGCGATAAGCAGACGGTCAACAGTGTTCTCAAGTGCGTCAGTCTCAAATTCGATTTCGTTCTGCTCGTAGTAGTATTTGTCGTCAGTAAAGTTACCGACTTCAGAGTGTCCGTACTTGATTTTTCCGCCAGCTTCGGAGATGTACAGCATTGCTTCCTTTCTGAGCTGGTCGAATTTGGTGAAGGGATTGGACTCGTGGTATCCTCTCTGGTCAACGGCTGGGAAAGCCATATTGACATCTTCTTTGTTGGCAATGATGTAGTATTCGAGTTCACCCATTGACTGAAGTTCATAGCCTGTCTTCTCGATCAAGACCTGGCCAGCCTTCTTCATGACGGTTTCGGAAGAGCTTGCAAGAGGGCTTCCATCCTTGTCGAAGTAGGAACAGAGGATATCCAGGGTTGGGATTTCTTCAAAAGGATTCACGAAGGCAGTCCTGTATTTAGGGAGGATATAGAGATCGCTTGAGTCTGCTTCGATGTATGTAAAAAGGCTTGATCCATCGACTCTCTCACCAGCGGAAAGCAAGTTGTCAAGATGTTCTTCGTCTCTGATCACAAAGGCGAGAGATTTGAGTCTTCCATCTCCACCAATATAACGGAAAGTCAGCATCTTAATGCCGTTTTCCTTTATGAACTTTATAATATCTTCTTTGGTGAATTCGCTTGCTGGTTTGTTGAGGTACTGTACCAGTTTATTAGGATTCAATTCTACGGATGATGCTTTCATAATTATCCCTTCTTTTTTAACTGCAATATTCTAGATAACTGTAATATTCTAGGTATTAAAGCCTCATTTCAATACCAAATATTTTTCAGGCTAACGGATTGCCACATCGGCCATAATTTGGTTAACTCTTGCCTGCTAGGAAGAAGATAACTTACTGCTGTCTATATAAAGTTTTTCATTTTTTTATTTTTTTGAAAAAATACTATAAAAAAGAGAAGGCGGCGCGGCCTCAGTTTAATTTTTTTAAAGTTAGCTTTCCCTTACCGAGTTAAAAGTCAGTTGAAATCCAGGGTTTTATTAGTTAAGGGTTTTGCCTAATAAATATATCGGACAAATACAATATAGTCATTAAATTAATCACTTAATGAGTCCAGTTGTCGGAATGATAGATGCAGACGGCTTTGTCTGAATCTTATTTTGAGTCGCTTTACTGCATTGGGGAAGTGGAGGTAAAAAATATGGAGATTTACAGTGTTCCTGAAATTGCCAGAGATGTATTCTGGGTTGGGGCAAAAGATTGGAACCGTAGAATGTTTGATGCTCTGGTCCCGCTGCCTCAGGGGACAAGTTACAACGCTTATCTTGTGAAAGGAAAAGAAAAAACAGCGCTTATTGATACCGTAAATCCTGGTTTTGAAGAGGAGTTCGAAGATAAGATAAACCTGGTTTCCAGCCTGGAAAAACTGGACTACCTGATTATGAACCATGCCGAACCCGACCATTCCAGTGCAATTCGTTATATTATGGATCGGGCTCCAGGCTCAGTGCTTGTTACGACTGAGAGAGGTGTGAAAATGGCACGCCTTTACCATGACCTGCCAGACGCCCGGATTAAAGTTGTTGCCGATGGAGATGTTATTGATTTGGGAGGAAAAAATCTGCACTTTATTGAAGCTCCCTGGCTCCACTGGCCTGAAACTATGTTCACATATCTGCCTGAAGACAAAGTACTTTTCCCATGTGATTTCTTCGGAGCTCACACAGCACAGGGCGTTTACGACGAAGATCTGGAAGACCTTATTCCTCTTGCAAAACGCTATTATGGGGAAATCATGATGCCTTTTGGAAATATGGGGGCAAAGGCTCTTGAAAAAATAAAGGATCTTGATATCGCAATTATTGCGCCGAGCCACGGGCCTATCTATAAAACCCCTCAGCGTATACTTGAGCCCTACACAAAGTGGACTGCAGGAAAGACCGATAATAAAGCCCTGATTGTCTATGTTAGTATGTGGGGCTCTACAAAACTGATGGTCAGGACAATCGCAGAAACCTTACTGAAAGAAGGTGTAGATGTCAGAATCTATGACCTTGAAGTTGCGGATACAGGAGATATTGCAAGAGAACTGGTTGATTCCCGCGCTGTTATCATTGGAGCTCCAACTGTCCTTGCAGGCATGCATCCTCTTGCCCTTTACGGCACTTACCTGGTAAAAGCTCTCAAGCCGCCTGCAAAATATGGGGTTATACTTGGGTCTTTCGGCTGGGGTGGAGGCGCTCTGAAGCAAGCAGGGGATATTCTGGTTCCCTCAAAGATGGAAATTATAGGAACGCTTCAGGTGAAGGGCAAACCCAGTGAGGAAGATTTGAAAAAGGTTGAGGAAATCGGCCGAGAGCTCGCCAAAAAAATGAAAGCGTAACTTGAAAATATGTACGTAAAGTTGAAAATGAATACACAAATCTGAAAATATGCATATAAAGTTAAAAATGTGCACATAAAACCGAAAATGTGTACACAAACCTGAAAATTTTTATTTTAAGCGTGCGTGTAAGGTATCTCTCAGACCGGTAAAATCCGGCTAGTCTATCCTGGGACCTTATTTAGCTTTTTTCAGCAACTTTCCGTGGAGCTATTTAATGGTAAAACTTCCACGTTCATTTAATGATAAAACTTCTACATTCTCGAAAAGGGAATTTTTGAGAGCTAGTGAGTGGAAAGGAGCCGGTTAATGGAAAGTAATCACAGCTTCTCATAAGATAGTCTTTCTGACAGATTGAGGTTCCATTTTAATCACTAATACTTTTATGATTTTGTTTTTGAATTTTTCAAGTTTTGATGCGGGATTTTATTATGAAAGGGGAGTCAGGACTGAAAAAAGAACTGAATCTGCTGGAGATCACTCTGGTAGGAATTGGCAATATCCTCGGGGCCGGAATCTACGTGCTTATGGGAAAAGCTGCAGGGCTTGCAGGCAATATGGTCTGGTTTTCTTTTCTGTTTTCCGGAGCAACGGCCACACTTTCTGCCTTCAGCTATATGGAACTCAGTTCCATGTTCCCAAAGGCTGGAGCAGAATATGGATTCGTAAGAAGAGCTTTTGGAGAACGCATTGGCCTGTTTGTGGGACTGCTTGTCATATATTTTGTAGTAATAACAAGTTCTGCAGTTGCCCTCGGGTTTGGCAGGTATTTCAGCAGCCTTTCAGGGAATGGATATTTAACAGGGACCCTGGGCCTTTTTATCGTTCTCAGCCTTATAATGGTTTATGGGATCAAGGAATCTGCCCGGCTATCTATTCTAATAACTCTTATAGAAGTGTCAGGGCTTCTAATTGTAATCTATACAGGCCTTCCTTACCTTGGAACGGTAAATTACCTAGATACTCCGGGCCTGGCAGGAATATTTGAGGCTTCAACTCTGATTTTTTTCGCATTTCTAGGTTTTGAGGATATTGTAAGATTATCCCAGGAAACAAAAGAAGCCGAAAAGACAACTCCAAAAGCCATGCTTATTGCGATATTTTTCACGGTTTTCCTGTACATGTGCGTGGCGATAACTGCCGTAAGTGTGCTTGACTTTCGGGTTCTCGGACTTTCAGGGGTTCCCCTTGCAGATGTTGTGGCTGTTTCTCTGGGGAATGAAGCTTTTGTCCTTATGTCCTGGATAGCCCTTTTTTCTACTATGAACACTGTACTTGTGGTAATGCTTGGAGGGTCAAGGATTGTATATGGTATGGCAGACTCAGGGTCACTTCCGGAAATTTTCTCCCGAATACACCCCAGTTACCAGACTCCGTGGGTTGCAATTTTAGGAGTTACCTTGTTCTCAGCCCTGTTTGTGCTATTCAAAGATGTTGCGATCGTAGCAAATATTTCTAATTTTATGATTTTTATTGTCTTTTTTATGGTCAACCTCTCTCTGATAAAGCTCCGTTATACTGACCCCGGAAGAAATCGCCCTTTTAAGGTTCCCCTGAATATTGGCCGTTTTCCCTTGCTACCGTTTCTTGGAGCTCTTTCTACCGTATTTCTTTTTTTTCAGCTAAGTTTGGAAGTTATAACTTACGGTCTTATGTTTGCAGGAATCGGGATACTGGTAGTGCTGTTCAGAACCAGATAAAACCTGTTGAGGACACTTTAAATTTATTTGTAAACTTTTCGAATCTGCACTTTTGTAAAATGGATTAAAATGAGTTACTTCCAGATAATATAGATAAAAAAAGGTTTTATAACCTTTAAATCGTTTAATTAAACTCCTATTTTCTTTTAAATCCATAATGTTTCTTTTTTGGACAAAAATCGTCCTTGAATATTCTGAGAATATCGAAGATTTCTCGTATCTTCTTCAGAGATAAACGGATTTCTGGTGCCTTTAATGAAAAAATAGGGTTTAATTGGATATTTTATTATGATATGACAATTTTTATTAAATATTTATTGATTTCAGTTACTTTCATGTCTTAATATTCACCGAGAATTAGTTTTATATACATAAAATCCTATTTGAATCGCTTTATTTCGTTCGTTATCAAAATAATTGATTATAAACTGAATAATCATTACAAATTATCAAGATACTAAAAATTATTAACTAGTAAGTACATAGTCTGAGCATATATCAGTTTTAATTTTAAAAGGGAGTAGATATGAGAAAAGAGCACTATGTGTTCCCGTTGGAGGATTTCGTTTCAAGAGACGAGTTTAACCGAATCAAAAAGTTCTCCCGGGATAAAGAAACCCCATTTTTAACTGTTGACCTGCAGAAGATAGAGCAAAGCTACGACGAGCTTGTAGAGCACATGCCCTTTGCAAAAATTCACTATGCTGTAAAGGCTAACCCTATGGATGAGGTTGTGCTTGCCCTGAAGAGTAAAGGCTCAAATTTTGATGTAGCAACGGTTTATGAACTTGATCAGCTTCTCAGGCTTGGGGTAGAACCTGAAAGGATCAGTTACGGCAATACAATCAAAAAAGAGAAAGATATAGAATACGCATATGAAAAAGGAGTGAGGCTTTACGTTACCGACTCAGATAGCGATCTGAAAAAGTTAGCTAGAAAAGCCCCAGGTTCCAGAGTATTTTTCCGTATTCTTACTGAAAGCGACGGGGCTGACTGGCCTCTCTCTAAGAAGTTCGGTTCGCACCCTGACCTGATATATAAACTCATTCTGAAGGCTGAAAAGTTAGGGCTTGAGCCTTATGGTCTTTCTTTTCATGTTGGTTCCCAGCAGAGGGACATTGGCCAGTGGGATAATGCCATTTCTAAATGTAAGTATCTTTTTGAGGCAGTAGCTGAAAAAGGCATAAATCTGAAAATGATAAACCTTGGGGGAGGTTTTCCTGCAAAATACCAGGCTCAGGCTCATGAGCTTGAGACCTATGCTGGAGAAATCCGCCGCTTTTTACATGAGGACTTTGGAGAAGAGCTACCTGAAATTATCATAGAACCGGGGCGCTCTCTGGTTGCTAATGCCGGTATAATAGTAAGCGAAGTTGTAATGATCTCCAAAAAAGCCAGGTTCAACCAGTACAAATGGGTTTATCTTGACATTGGCAAATTTGGGGGCCTTATAGAAACTCTTGATGAGTGCATCAAATACCCCATTTTCTGCGACAAAAAAGGTTGTGCTGAAGAAGTAATTCTTGCAGGCCCGACCTGTGATAGCATGGATATCCTGTATGAGCATCACAAGTATACGTTTCCTCATACAATGCGCGAGGGAAACCGCGTATATATCTTTACGACAGGCGCCTATACCCAGAGCTACAGTTCTGTGTGTTTTAACGGTTTCCCCCCACTCAAAGCCTATCTTATTTGAAAACCTACTAAAAGACTAATTTGAAAGGGTGGAGCACTGAAGGGCTTGAATGGACTAAGTCTTCACCCTTTTATGCAGTCAACATACGGCTCTTTCGAGTTCCCTTTTTCTCCGCTCAAGATAGCTGAATCTGCGGCGTGATCAACCATAAAGGTTGCAGGTCAAGAGGTATGGTTCCTAAATTAGTGCTATTTGCCTATAGCTAACAGAAAACAAAGGACTAAAGCTACTAAGGACTAAAGTTACTAAGGACTAAAGTTACTAAGGACTAAAGTTACTAAGGACTAAAGCTACTTTTTCTGGACTTAGATATTCTCTATGGTTATGTTGTCTTTGTTCAAGTCGGTTATGACTCTAATGTCCATGTGGTTATAAAAATAAATGCAGATTAAGAGTATAGAGGACTCTTAATTCCTGGATTGAATTGCATGAAGAGGCTCGAGAATTTTCAAAAAAGAAGTTTTTATGGCATTTACTCCGTACTGCCAATTTAATGCATTAAATTTTATGTTTTGATCAAATCTTTGAAGATCATTAAAAATTTCACAGCCAAACAAATACAAGAGCTGTTTGAAAATTCAGAATCCGAACTGTTTTTTTGGTCGGTTATGATATATATTCCCACGCTACTATAAGATTATAGATTAAGAGTAATAGGGTTTCCTCTTAATCTTTGGGTTGGATCGCAGGTAGGGACCCGGGAATAGGGACTCGGTAACCCTACCATCTACTTTTGAATTAATTTATAAAGCTATTCGTTATTTTTCATAATGTCTTTATTTCTAATAAACCTTATGACCGTTTCTAAGTATATATATTTATTTATTATGTAAGCACTATCTCCATTAATTGCCGTGAAGATTAAGTCCTCTTTTCGTTTTCTTTCAGCTTTACCTCAATATTATGTTTATAAATTTCTTCTACTTTTGGGCAGGTTATAAATAAAGTCAGATGCGTCAGGCTCCTATACAAGAAAATCAGGTTTTTAAAGGACGAAGTTAAATACCAAAGTCTTTATAAGCTGTCCGATAATTACCTCTGGTAATACAAAAATTCATTCTTTTATGCATATCGAAAAGTTACAACAGGTCTAAATATCCGGGCATCCGTTACGATTTTGCATATTGCATATTGTAAAAGTTATAGCAGGCAACCACTTTTTGGATAGGCTCTTAATACGTATTGTCTTTCTTCAGAGCATTTTAAGTTTATTAAGTAACATGAAAAACTTAGTCCGTATGTCTTAATAAGATAATATTTACTTTTTATATCTGTCTTTCCGCAGATGTCTGACAAATTTATCTATTTTTTAGTAAATATATAAATATTATAATATTATATTTTTCTTCGATTTTCATTATGCTTGTTACAACACGTTCTCTTGACCATCATGCTGTCTTTCCGCAGATCTCCACT
>Ga0268360_1001819_pt1 | contig 19522 bp, 13 predicted proteins | sample BioMet11_FD_192465 | JGI IMG/M metagenome (GOLD analysis project Ga0268360, IMG submission 192465) | Sewage microbial communities from Oakland, California, United States - Biofuel 11 (Illumina Assembly) | ecosystem: Engineered > Wastewater > Sewage > Unclassified | place: USA: California... | reverse complement strand
CTCGAGGACGGCGGCCCGCGCCTCCTCCGGGCCGCCGACCACCACCGCGCCGGGCGCGTAGCCCGCGATGCCCAGGACCTCCCCGTGGCCGGCGTCCCCCGCGATCGCCACCGAGAAGCCCCGGAGGTGGAAGTCTCGGGCCTTTCTCTGGCTCGCCAGGACCCTGGGGCAGGTGGCGTCCACGACCCGGGCGCCGAGCGCCTCGAGCCTCTCCGCCATCGAGGGAGGCACCCCGTGGGCGCGGACGACCACGGCGGCGCCGGAGATCCTTCCGTCGAGCTCGGACTCCGAGATGGCGACGACGCCCTCCCGGGCGAGCTCCGCCACGGCCTGGGGATTGTGGATGAGGGGACCGATGGTGTAGACCTCGCGGCCGCCCTCCCGCCGGGCGGTCTCCTGGGCGATGCCGACGGCTCGGCGCACGCCCATGCAGCGGCCGAGCACCGAAGCGCGCAGGACCTTCACGGCGAGGGCACCACGCGGTTGCGGCCCGAGGCCTTCCCGGCGAGGAGGGCCTCATCGGCCCTCCGGACGCAGGCTTCCTCGGACTCGTCCTCGCTCCGGCAGGAGGCGACGCCAGCGGTCAGGGTCACGCTGAACGAGAGGTCCCCGTACGCGATGGACTCGGACTGGATTCGGGCCCGTATCTTCTCGGCCAGCTCGAGGCCCCCCGGGTTGCCCGTATCGGGCATGAGGATGAGGAATTCCTCGCCGCCCCAGCGGCTCACCGAGTCCGTGGCCCTCACCGACTGGCGGAGGGCGTCGGCGACGCCCTTCAGCACCACGTCGCCACACTCGTGGCCGTAGCTGTCGTTGAAGTTCTTGAACCTGTCGATGTCGAGCATGATGCAGGAGTAGGCCGACTCGGTGCGCATGGAGCGCCGGTGCTCCTCCTCGAGTTTCTCCTGCATGCTCCGGCGATTCAGGAGCCCGGTGAGGGGATCGTGGCGCGATAAGTAGAGGATGCGATCGGCCTCGGCCTTCTGCTCGGTTATGTCCTTCACGAGGGACACCCAGCCGATCCAGGCCCCGGAGGAATCGTAGAGGGGAGTGTCGTACCACTCGCAGACGATGGCCCGCCCGTCCTTGGTGACGCACTCGAGGATATGACGGTCGATCACTTCTCCCTGGGCGATCCGGCCTATCAGCTCGCGGACCTCGTCGCGCAGGCCTTCGGGTACGATGAGCTCGACGAAGTCCCGCCCCGCCACCTCCTTCTCGAGGTAGCCGAACATGAGCTCCGCCGCGGGGTTCCACGACCGGATATTCCCGGCGACGTCCACCTCCATGGACCCGAGGGGCATCATGAGGAGATTGGTCCGGAGCTTGAGCTCGGAATCCCGGAGGGCCCGCTCGGCCTGGATGCGCTGGTCCCTCCGTCGGTTTATCGCCTCGGCCAGGGCGGCCAGCTCGTACCCGCCTTCGGGGAGCAGCTCGGGATAGCCCGCATCGTCGGGCTTGTCGGTCTGGATGGCGTCCACGTAGTGCCGCACCGGGACTGTGACTAGCCGATAGTTGGCCACGGCGACTATCAGGATACCCGCCAGAGCGAGACCGGTGAGGAGGAGCGCGAGGACGAAATTGTGGTCGGCCCCGGTCTCGAGCTCGTGGATAGTCTTGGCGGTGTGGGCCACCGAGAGATCGCCGAAGGCCAGCGCCTCCTTGCGCATGTCCCGGGCGGCTTGCCAGTACTCGGGGCCGAAGAGGAGGGACCGGGCCCGGGCGAGCTTGTCGGCCGCGGGGAGGCGCCGCTCAGCGTCGGGGAGCTCGACTCCCCTGATGGCGGGAGGCAGTTCCGCCGCGGTGAGCCCTCGGGCCTCCGCGGCCAGCCGCATGGCCCGGGCCTCGAGGCCCACGATGAGATCGGATTTGGCCTTGGCCCGCGAAAGCGCCTCGCGCTCCTCGGAGGGCAGGCCGAGGGCCCTGCCGAGAACCTTCTCCCGCCTCTTGGACTCGAGCTCGCCCTGGAACCGCTCGAGGCCGCCCACCTCGCCCTCCGCGACGAAATCCCTCGCGAGGTCGGTGATCGCCACCGAGGCCCGGCTCATCTCGTCGCCGAAATCGGCGGCCACCCCGGCGTCCACGATCGCCACCGCCGCGTTCCGCACCGAGGAGCGGAGTATAGTGCTCCCGAGGATGAGGGAGACCGACATGAGGCCGATGAATATCCCGGCGACCACGGTGATGGTCGTCTGCCTTACTCGTCCGGCGCCGATCTCGCACTCTCCTTTCCGCGAAGGCGATGTAGAAGGTTAAAATATATCCTCGGAGGATAAAACAATAAAGGAGGCGGACAGGTTGCGCCTCCGCGGGAGATCGCCCCTCCCCCGACCCGGCTTACAGAGGAGATGGGCCAGGCCGGATATTCATTTTTATGCAAAGGAATTGAATGCCGCGACCATCTTGCCCAGCGGAGGCGCTATGCTTATAGTAGGCCGCCTGGAACGGAGTGGAGAGGTACCCTATGCAGATGAAGACCATCGTCGTCGCCCTCGGAGGCAACGCGATAATAGAAGAAGGCACCGAGGGCACCATAGCCCAGCAGTTCGAGAACACCCGCAAGAGCATGGACGCCATCGTCAACCTCATACGCGGGGGGCACCGGGTGGTCTTGTCCCACGGCAACGGTCCCCAAGCCGGCGTCCACCTGATTCGCCACGAGGCCGCCTCGGGCCAGGTACCGCCCTCCCCCCTCAACGTCATCGTCGCGGACACCCAGGGCTCCATGGGCTACATGATCGCCCAGTGCCTCGCCAACGCCCTGAGGACCGCCTCCATAGAGAAGGACGTAGTCACCATCGTGACCCAGGTGGTCGTCGATCCCCGGGACCCCTCCATGCAGAACCCGACCAAGTACGTCGGACCTTTCTACAAGGCCGACCAGGTCGAGAGGCTCAGGGAGCGGGGCTGGATCATCAAGGAGGACCCGGGCCGGGGCTTCCGCCGGGTCGTGGCCTCTCCCATGCCCCTCGACGTCGTGGAGAAGGGAACGATCAAGGATCTCATCGACGACGGCAAGGTGGTCATTGCGGCGGGAGGCGGTGGAGTCCCGGTGATGCGATCCCCCGAGGGACTGCTGTCGGGGGTGGATGCGGTGATCGACAAGGACCGGGCCTCGGCCCTCCTCGCCAACCTCATAGGCGCCGACGAGCTCCTCATCCTCACCGGGGTGGAGCGGATAGCCATCAACTTCAAGAAGCCCGACCAGCGTTTCTTCGACTCCCTCACCGTGGCCGAGTGCGAGGGCTACCTGGCCGAGGGGCAGTTCCCGAAGGGCTCCATGGGTCCGAAGATCGAGGCGGCCTGCGACTTCATAAAGAGGGGCGGCCACAAGGTGATAGTCACGAGCCTGGACAAGGCCGCAGCCGCGGTCGCCGGGGCCGGAGGCACGGTCATCACCGCCTGAGCCCGGGGCCGGCGCCCCGGCTACGCCTTCCCCACCTCCCAACAAGGTTCGAGGCACTCCCCACGCCGTACAGTGTTTGCGTTCCCCGCAGGCCTGGCCTAGACTTGGAGGCGTGGGGAAAACGCGCCTATCCGAATCGGCCTCCTACCCCGAGCTTCCCGTCCTCGTCCTAGACGACGACGAGACCGTGAGGGCCAGGCTCGTCCTACTCCTCGCCAAGGCGGGCATAGGGAACGTGGTCGCGACCGGCGACGCGGCCGAGGCCTCGGCCCTCGTCCTCGGGGAAGGCGTCTCCCTCATCTTCCTCGACCTGTTCCTTCCTTCTGATACCGGCGAGGCTCTCCTCAAGGAATTCTCCCGGGTCTCCCCCCAGACTCCGGTCATCGTGGTGACCGGCAACGAGGACTCGGAGACCGTGGTCCGCTGCATGCGGGCGGGCGCCGTCGACTACCTCGTGAAGCCGATCGACGATACCAGGCTCCTCGTCTCGACCTGGAACGCCCTGACGGCCTTCGAGCTCAAGCGGGAGGCCGAGGGCTTCAGGGAGCGGGTGATCGGCGGCCGGCTCGAGAGGCCCGAGGTCTTCGAGCCCATAGTGACCCTTGACCCGGGCATGCTGGCGATCTTCCGGTACATCGAAGCCATTGCCCGGTCCCGGCAGAGCGTCCTCATCACCGGGGAGACCGGCACGGGGAAGGAGCTCCTCGCCCGGGCGGTCCACGAAGCGTCGGGTCGCGGGGGCGCCTTCGTGGCGGTCAACGTCGGAGGCCTGGACGACGCCATGTTCAGCGACAGCCTCTTCGGACACCGCAGGGGGGCCTTCACGGGGGCCGACACGGCGAGGAACGGCCTCGTGAAGGAGGCGGAGGGAGGCACCCTCCTCCTCGACGAGGTCGGGGACCTCGAGCCGCGCTCCCAGGTCAAACTCCTCCGGCTTCTCCAGGACGGCGAGTACTTCCAGCTCGGGAGCGATGTCCCGCTCCGTTCCGGAGCGCGGGTCGTGGCCGCCACCACCCGGGACCTTTCGGCCTCGGTGGCCGCAGGCAGCTTCCGGAGCGACCTCTTCTACCGGCTCCAGACCCATCCGATCAAGGTGCCGCCCCTACGCCAGAGGCCCGGGGACATCCGACCTCTCGTGGCGCGGTTCATGTCGGAATCCGCCCTGGAACTTGGACTGAAGGAGCTCGTCCCCGAGCCGGGGGCCATCGACCTCGCGGTGGGGGCCCTCGCGAACTACCGCTTCCCCGGGAATGTGCGGGAGCTCAGGTCCATCGTCTACGACGCCGTCGCCGGGGCGAAGAGCCTCCGGGTCGACATCCCCGCCCTGCGCGCGAGGATCGGCGCAGCCGAGCCCGGGGCCCTCGAGGCGCCGGAACGCGGCCGCCCCGGGACGCCCTGCCCAGAGCTCGGCCTGGCCAGGTCCCTCGCGGAGGGGCTCGTGCCTAGGCTCGACGAAGCGGAGCGCGAGATCGTGAAGCTGGCGGTGGACAAGGCCGAGGGCAACCTCAGCAAGGCGGCGGCCATGCTCGGCATCAGCCGGCAGACGCTCTACAAAAAATTGAAGGAAGCTGGCGCGGCGTAGCGTTTCTGGACGCCCCGATACTCCGCGGTGTCCAAATACTGGACAGCGGCGCGGAACCCAGGCCGGACCGCGACCCGATTCGGCTTCGAAATTGCTAATATTTCATTATAATAAATACAATTACAAAACTCCATCGAGACGGATACCTTCTGGCACGACTCCTGCTTTTCAGTAAGAGCTCCCGGTCCGATCGACGCGTCGCGTCGGGCGGGCGGGACGAAGGAGCTCGATATGAAAGCGAAGGCAAAGACCAGGAGTATAAAGCTGGTGCTGTCGGCGGTCGTGGCGTCGATCATCACAGCCCTGACGGTAGTAGTGTGCGTCCTCGCGTACACATCCTCGTACAAGGCGGTCTCAGAGGTCTACCTCGAGGAACTCAAGAGCTACAACCACACCATAGCCGCCAACGTGGCGGGGTTTTACGAAAGCGCCGAGAAGGACGCCCGGTTCCTCTCGAACCTCGAGATCGTGAAGGCGGCCGCAGGCAAGGCGACCGGAAAATCCGCCGCCGCGCCCCAAACCGGGGCCCAGGCCGCCGTCGAGGATGCCGCGACGAGGCTCGGGGATTACGAGAACGTCTTCCTCGCCGTGGCCGAGGCCGGAGGCACGGCCCGCATAGTCGCCTCGAGCGTCAAGGCGGAGATCGGATCGAGGCTGGAAGGAGGCCAGGGGACCGAGTCCGCGCTCGCCGGCGCCGCTTGGTCGAGCACCCCCTTCGCCTCTCCCCGCACCGGGACCGCCCTGGTCCGCATCCTCGCTCCGATCGGGGCGGAAGGGAGGATCGTCGGCATCCTGGGCCTCGACGCAGACTTCGGCGGCTTCGCCCAGGCCATGGTCTCGAGGATAAAGATCGGCAAGAGCGGCTACCCCTACATCACCGACGGGCGCGGGACCTTCGTCGCCCACCCCACGGCGGCCAACGTGTTCGCCAAGGGCATCGGGGAGTACGCCTGGGGCAAGGAGGCCCTCGCCTCGCCCTCCGACGCGATCATCCGGTACCCCTGGGAAGGCAAAGACAAGTTCCTCACCTTCACCAGGGACGATCGGCACGGCGTGCTGGTATTCTCCTCGATCTACGTCTCCGACGCCCAGGACGACGCCTACGCGACGGCGATCGCCCTCGTGGTGGTCGGGATCCTCGGCGTGGCCGCGGCCTTCCTCGGCATCTACCTATTCATGAGTTCGCGCCTCAAGCCCTTGACGGCTGCGGCGAAAGCGGCGGACAGCCTCGCCGCGGGGGATCTCACGGTCAAGATGCCTGCCGGCAAGAACGACGAGATCGGACAGCTGCTGTCGTCCCTCGGCTCGATGTCCGAGAAGCTCCGGGAGATCGTCATGAGCGTGAAGAGCGGCTCCGAGACCATAAGCACCGGCAGCCAGGAGATAAGCTCGGCGTCCCAAGTCCTCAGCCAGGGGGCCACCGAACAGGCGGCGAGCGCCGAGGAGATATCCGCCTCCATGGAGGAGATGGCCGCGACGACCCGGCAGAATTCCGAGGGATCGATGACCACCGAGTCCCTGGCCCGGAAGGCGGCGAACGACGCGACGGAAGGCGGTCGCGCGGTGGCCGAAACGGTGGAAGCCATGCGGCGCATCGCCTCCAGCATCGGCGTGATCGAGGAGATCGCGAGACAGACCAACCTCCTCGCCCTCAACGCCGCCATAGAGGCGGCCAGGGCGGGAGAGGCAGGCAAGGGCTTCGCTGTCGTGGCCAGCGAGGTGCGCAAGCTAGCCGAGCGCGCCCAGAATGCCGCGGCGGAGATCGGGGTGCTGTCGAGCGGGTCCGTGGCGGTGGCGGAGAAGGCCGGGAGCCTCCTCGGGAGCATCGTCCCGGACATACAGAAGACGGCGGAACTCATGCTCGAGATATCCAGCGCGAGCCGAGAGCAGAGCGCCGGGACCGACCAGGTCACGAAAGCCATCACCCAGCTGGATACGGTGGTCCAGTCCAACTCCGCGGCCTCCGAAGAGCTCGCGGCCTCGGCGGAGGAGCTCGCGGGGCAGGCTATGTCCCTGCTGCAGACGATCGCATTCTTCCACACCGGGGAAGCCGCCTCCGGAGGGAATCCTGGGGGACCGGCTAGGCCCGAGGAACCCCGAGCCGAGGCCAAGGCAGCCCGAGGGGAAAACCGCATCGTGGCCATGGTGCCCAAGCGCTGGCCGCACCCGTCTTCCGGCGGAGCGGGAGGCGCATCCCCCTCGGCTCCGGCGATCACCGACGGCCGGGCCCGATTCCGAGCCCGCCGCGCCCTCAGTGAGCCGGGGTCCACGCCCGGCAAATGAGGAAGAGGCTTCGCCCCCGCGACGGCCTCGCCCCGCCTCCGCGGGAGCGAGGCCGTCGCGGATCTGATGGAGGCGCGGCGATGTTTGCCGGGGTGGATCGAGAGCCGCGGCCAGGCGCCCGAAGGCCCCGGGCCACGACATCGCGTTCGATCCGGCTGGTCCTGGGAAGGTTCTGCTCCTTGACCCATTTTCGCTCCACGGGTACCATTCGCCTTGTTCGCGACGCGCCGGGATGGTGGAATTGGTAGACACCAGGGACTTAAAATCCCTTGCTGCGCAAGCGGCGTACGGGTTCGAGACCCGTTCCCGGCATTATTTTGTAAGAGATTAGACGAGCCACCAGAAAACTGGCGCTTGTCCCTAACTTCAACTATGAGAAGACGACTATGAGAAAGCCGTCTCTCAGAAGGAAAGGGCTATGCGCCGGTTCTATCTTCACAAGCGAGCAGGCATTTACTACGCCGAGCTCGTCGATCAAGAGACAGGAAAGAAGCTCCCCGCGAAGTCCACGGGCGAGCGCAACGAGGACGAGGCACGCGACGTCGTGCGCGATTGGCTCCGCACGGGAGTGCCCTCCTCCCCTACCCGCTCGTCGCGGCAAGCACGAGATGCATTCACCATCGCATCCGTCCTGGCGGCGGTCCGTACGGAAGAGTTGACCTCCTCGGACGCCGAGAAGATCGCCCAGGCGCTCAAGGCTCGAGGACTGCTCCTATCCTACGCGGTACCTGGATCTCAAGGGGCGGAGCTCTTCAACGACTTCCTTACTCGGTTCTGGACGTACGACAAGAGCCCCTACGTCGCGGAGAAGCTCGCCCATGGGCATAGAATGACGCGGGAGCACTGCCAGCACTCGCTTGGCCGTGCCCGACTCCACTGGTTCCCCGTCTTCAAGGGCAAGCGCCTGGCTGATCTCACTAAGGCGGACATCAAGGCCTTCTCCGTGCTCATCGCCGACGAGAAGCACCTCCTCGCGCCCGCAACCCTCAACCGAGTACTCCTCACGGGCACCGGCCCACTCCGTTGGGCCTACGAAAATGGTCTGATCGCGAATGACATCACGGCGGGGCTCGTAACCTACTCAGGAGAAGGCAAGAAGCGGGGAGTCTTGAGTCCCGAAGAGGCCAAGGATCTCTTCGCCCTACCCTGGGATAACAACCTCGCCCGAGTAGGAAACCTCGTGGCCGCTACCACGGGTCTTCGGCTGGGCGAGATTCGCGCCTTACGCGCCGAGGACATCGACGAGCTCCTCCTTCACGTCCGCCACGCTTGGACGGAGAAAGATGGGCTCAAGACAACGAAAACCGGCGAGAGTCGCCGAGTTCCCCTGTTGCCGAGCATCAAGGCCGAGCTTCTCGCCCTCCTCGCCGAGAGCCCGCATGGACCGGAAGGGTACATCTTCTGGGACGTGGAGGATGCATCACGCCCATGTTCGTACAGCGCCCTCGCGTACAACCTGCGGAAGATGCTCATTCGACTGCGTGTAGGTGTAAACCCCACCGACGATGAGCGCAGGAGGGCCGAGGAGTACTGGGACACGAGAGCAGTTACCTTCCATTCATGGCGGCATTATTACTCCGCTAGGATGGCCGATAGGCTCGAAGCCAGGACCGTCATGCTAGCGACGGGACACAGGACCCAGGCTGTATTCAATGCCTACGCCGAGCACGCGCTTGAGTCGGATATGGCTCTGCTCGCGGCTACAACGGCGGATGTATTCTCGAGCATCCTACCGTTCAAGATGAACTCCGCATGAGATGCTTAAAAAAACAGCTGTGAATCAGCCTCCACAAAAGAGTTGACTCAAAGAATTGATTTGACTAAATTGACTGTTGCCTGAATTATTCAGGAGTTTCCGCCGTTTGGCGGTCCTACCTCTCGCAGAGAAACTCTGCGAAGGTTCCCCCTAGACAGCTTCCTTAGGATTTTGCTGTCAACTTCTCTCCTCATCCACGAGAAATATAGGGTGACTGATATTCAGAGGATCGCTGTTATGATGAAGAAACTTTTCGTAAGCCCTCGTGAGCTACACGAACTGACGGGCCTATCCGCTTCAACAATCGCGCGAGGTCTCCGCAATCGCACCATCCCTTTTACAAAGAAAAACAGGCGAGTCCTTATCCCCTTCTCGTACGTGACCCAGCTTCTCGACGAGACGCAAATAAACATTGGCGCCTCTCCCACAACCATGGTGAGGACCGACTGATGTTCTCAAGCACACTCACCACAGCGGAGTTCTTAACCACAATTACCCCTGAGCTTCTGCAGGCCTTCTCGGCACGCCCCGAATTCGGGAGCGTGGGCTTCCGATGCTTCTTCCGAGAGGGTCAGCTAGCTCGGATCGAGTTCGAGTTCGCAGTCTCGAAAATGACTGGACAGGACAAGATCCACTGAACATGCCTTAGCCCTTCCGCATAGCATCATTGCGGAAGGGCACCGATGCTCAACATCCCGACGGGCCGAGGGCAGGCCCGTAGACTAATTAGGGAACCTCCGACCTTTAGATTGCGAGTAGTGTAAATATATTCGCATCTGATTGCTTGCGTCTGCAAACACCCCTGCTGTGACTGGCTGAAATCATATCATCGCTTGCTCCGGCCTGGAAGAGAATGCATGGCTTAGTCGCAGTCTGAGGGGTCTGAAAGTCACAGTACAGATTATTCTCTTTGATAACCATGTTGATCGATATTTGCATGTTCATTTGCTGCAACTTGAACCATTCCGCCTTGGGTCGATATTGAGAATGATCTATTCCGAACATGCGTGACATCAAAGTGGAAACCGTCAGGGATGTGAAAAGAAAATTTCCATTCCCGAGGCGTTGGAGCGGTTCCATGTCGCGCGCCGGCGTAGTCGAAAATATGATCGTGTTCATCCTTCCATGCTTTTTTTGCTATGGGTTTTGGCATCGTAAAAATAAAAGCACTCTTGAAATTCTCGATCTCCTTTTTTACTCCGGGAATGGCTTCGATTGAACCGTATTTTTGTGCAAGCTCCCATATTTGAGTATGATTCCCGTATACGAAAACTTTCTCTGGCAATAGTAAGGGAGAATTCGTTCCTTGTGGCTGTATGCAATTCGACCACTGTTCCTCTTCATCAATGATTCTTTTAATCGCTTCCCAGAATTCAAGGTAACTTCGCGATTTGATCAAGGTGAGGAGGGATAGATCTAGAATTCTTATGCGAAAATACAGTCTGATTTCTGCTGAGATGCTTTTCCTGTTTGGGTCGCGAGTTGTATGGAATAGGCAAATGTGGGGAGAATCGAGTCGTGCGGCGTATTTTAAAAAATCTTGTTGAGTTTCTTTGGACAATCCTTCATTCTTTGGCAATGTTGAATGGTAAAATACGACTTTCCATGAACTTTCTTCTATGCTGGTTCTGATCTCATTGGGGGCAGCATTAAGCAATCGCTGTTGGTCCCCTTCTCGTAATCCTGCAATTAGTAGTGCTGGCATTGTTATATTATTTTCTTTACTATATCCAGCGGGACACTAATCCTTTTTAGGTCATCCTCAGACAATGATGAGAGTTTTTCAATGAATCTAGAAAATCGGTGGGACTCTTGTAGCCCCAATTGATTCGATGGCACCTGACTATCTGATTGAATATACCAAGAGGAGTTAATTGGCAAATCATTCGCTTTTGCCCAGCTTTCAATCGACTTCATTACTGAAGCCTTTTTATATGCCATCCATTTATTGTGTAATAAATGTTTTGATAGTGCGGAAGAAAAATCCGTTAACCCGGTCGTTCGATTTGATAACTTCTCCAGCAATTCATCGGATAGGGGTGTGTTATCTGAAAGCATATCAGAGACAAACCTTTTCCTTCGGTCAATTTCTAGGTCTATGGTTGCATTTGGTATTGGAATCAATGGTGATCCCGCTGTACTAGAAGCAGCCCAAATGATGCTATCTGTTTCCTTATCATAGTATGGCTTATTAGTTTCTGAAAACTGAGTGAACGCTTTGTAAAAATCTGAACGGATATTTAATCCCGATTGTGTTAGGAAAGAACTATACGTTTTAGGAACAATAAGAAAATCAAAGCTTGATTTATCTGTTGCAACTAAGTAGTCATCAAAACCTTGGATAAACTCACGGAAGCGAGTTGCTGAGATTGCAGTTTTTAATTCTTGCGATGCACGGCTAGTCATGAGGTATTGCTTTAGGTATGCCCCTTTAACCGCACTTTTCTTGCTTTCTACAAGGCTCGTAACTAGGGCGAGTAATTCATCTTGAAGTGCCATCGGTTGCCTCAATAAAAAAGGGAGCAAATTAAGCTCCCTTTAGATACGGTATATAGTCTCACATGTGGATGATGAGCTTTTCTAGAGTCGGGCGAACTGCTTCCTTGTGAGAAGAAGAAAGCAAACCCTCTCTACTGATCATCTACTCTTCCGATCTAAAACTATAAGTTAAAGTAGCGGAATCAAATACAATGTAATCTGCTGTCGCCTTTTTGTCAATTGTTCAATAGCGATAGATTATTGGGGTCAGGAATAGAGAATATTATATTTTGCTTGTAAATTAATATATGATAAGTATATATGCACGTTCAATGTACGCAACAACGAATGCCGACTTCAGTTCAGAAGATATTGTTATGGGGTTCATCGCCCGGTAGAAATAACAGGAGTTATCAAGCAAAATACACCGTTGTATTCTGTAGCGCAACACGCTACACTATTACTAAAGTACTGTTGGAATGGAGTGTTTATGCCTGAAACGTCCGATATTCCTCACCCCGGGATCCTAATTCGAGCAGAAGTAATCCCCCCTAAGATGTCTGTTACGAAAGCTGCTCAGCTCCTAGGTGTAGGCCGACCGGCCTTGTCCAATCTGCTCAATGGTAATGCCGCCTTATCCTCAGACATGGCAGCGCGCCTCGAGAAGGCCTTCAACTACCCACGGGATAGACTAATGGAGATGCAGGCACGCTATGACGCGGCGCAGGCCAAACATAAAGATGTCCCCACTGATATAAAGGCCTATGTGCCCCCATACCTAACTATCAAGGCAAACGACCTTGAACTCTGGGCTTCTCACAACATCTCAGCGCGGAGTCGTTTGGCAGTCTTCTTGCGTATGCTTGTTCATTCGACCGGGAAGGCCCTCACGAAGGTTGACTTTCCTGGGAATGACGACGCCGAGCGACCAGGTTGGGATGGATTCGTCGAGGATAGTGAGGGATCGCCTTGGGTGCCAATTGGGTGCTCAGGTTGGGAGTTTGGCACCAATGAAGATCCAAAGGCAAAGGCCGAGGGGGATTATAACAAAAGCGTTAAGGCGCTCGAACGTAAAGATCGTGTGGATACGACGTTTGTTTTTGTGACGCCGCGCCGCTGGCCTGGAAAGACTGATTGGCAAAAGACCAAGCTTACACAAGGACTTTGGAAGGACGTACGGGTTTACGACGCGAGCGATCTTGAGCAATGGCTAGAGCAATCGCTTCCTGCACAGGCATGGTTCGCCAACGAAACTCATATCCCCGCACAGAATGTCCGTTCTCTCGATAAGTGTTGGGAGGATTGGGCCAACGTCACTGAGCCGCCTCTGGCCGATGCGCTTTTCAGCTCGGCTATCGATGCAAGTAAGCGCACTATGGTCTCTCTCTTGTCTCAGCCCCCAGAGGGACCGATCTTGATCGCGGCGGATTCGACCGAAGAGGCGCTCGCATTCCTCGCTCAACTACTTGGGCCACGCGGAGGTGAAGACCTCGCCTCTTACCGCGATCGCGTCCTCGTGTTCGACACGCCTGGCACCTTGCCTCGACTAGTGGCTGGCACGCAGACATTCATACCGGTTGTCTTCACACGGGAAACAGAACGCGAACTAGCACCTTATGCCAAGTCCATGAGTTCCATCGTGATTTATCCGCGGAACGCTATAATGTGTGAACCACATATTGTTCTCGAACCAGCAAGCTATGAAACATTTACCAAATCGCTCGAAGAAATGGGCAAGGACCACGACGAGATTTCCCGCCTGGCTATCGATTCCGGCCGATCGCTAACAGTTTTACGCCGTCGGATTTCGACAGTCCCTGCGATGCAGATCCCGCGATGGGCCGCCGACCACCAGAAGGCGGCAAGTCTTGTGCCTTTTATGCTAGTTGGCGCATGGAGCAGTGAGAACAATGCTGATAAGGAAGGCCTTTCGCTCTTGGCCGGAGACCGGCCTTATGAAGAGCTTGAGAAAGAGTGTCAAAGCCTCGCCAATTTGGATGACACTCCAATTTGGTCGATTGGCGCTTATAGGGGAGTGATTTCGAAGATCGATCTTCTGTTCGCTATCGCTTTCGCACTAACACCTGACGATTTGAAGCGCTATTTTTCGATGGCGCGCCTTGTACTTGGTGAAGACGACCCATCGCTCGATCTCGATGAGGACAAGCGCTGGGCTGCCTCTATTTACGGCAAGACCCGCGAGTTTTCCAACGCTTTTCGAGCAGGTATTTCAGAAACTCTTGTCTTGCTGGCTGTTCATGGACACTCGTTCAGAAGCCGTCTTGGCGTCGATACAGAGGCTGAGGCGGTGAAAGTCGTTCGCGACTTGCTCCCGGCCCCGCTGACGACACGAGCCTTGGAAGCAAACGACCGTGATTTACCCACCTACGCTGAAGCAGCTCCAAATGAGTTTCTCTCGATTCTAGAGCGCGATCTGAAGACCGATACTCCCGCAGTTCTTGGCCTATTACGCCCTGTTGGCTCTGGTGTATTCGGGAGCCCAAGCCGTACCGGCCTTCTCTGGGCTTTGGAGGGGCTATCATGGAGTCCGGAGACGCTTCCCCGAGCGGCTTTAATCCTAGCCCGCCTCGCTCAGGTCGAGATCAATGATAACTGGGTCAACAAGCCGACGCACTCGTTGGGGGCTATCTTCCGGGCTTGGATGCCGCAGACAGCAGCCGATCACCAGACACGGGTGGGACTTATAGCAAAGATATCTGAGATATTCCCGGACGTTGCTTGGAAGATCTGCATCTCGCAATTTGGTAATCATAATTCAATCGGAGAATACAGCCATAAACCGCGCTGGCGTCCTGATGGATACGGGTTCGGTGAACCTTTGCCCACGTGGGGTCCCATCCTCGCGTTTATTCGTGAGATGGTCGAAATGGCTCTGACCTGGAAAGAATACTCGCTTAGTATGCTGAGCGATCTGGTTGAGCGTCTCTACGACTTAGCCGAAGTCGATCAGGATCGTGTATGGTCCTTAATTCAAGACTGGGCGAATACAAAAGCCAGTGATTCAGACAAGGCCGTGCTGCGCGAAAAAATCCGCGTCACAATGTTGTCAACACGTGCAGCCATGCGTGAGAAGAAGAGTGGCAGAGCTACAGGGCTATCAATCATCGGTAAAGCAGCTTACTCGGCGCTTGAACCAACTGATCTGCTTAACAAACACTCATGGCTGTTCCGCGAGGGATGGGTGGAGGAGTCTGCGGAGGAGATCGAAGACCTCGAGGCTATCGACTTCCATAAGCGCGATGAGAGGATCAACAATCTTAGGACCGAGGCCTTGCGAGATATCTTTGTACATCGTGGTCTCGATGGAATACTGGAGCTTGCTAGGCGTGGAAAAGCTTCATGGGTAATTGGGGCGTTAGCTTCCAGCGCCGTCCTGCCAGAACAAGATGTCCCCAAATTGCTGCATCTTGCGCTCGAGCCGATCCTCAACGGCCAGGAAGAAGTCCATTCTTACAAGAACCTAATTGCGGGCGCGTTGCGTGCCCTTACTGATGACAACCAACGAGAATCGATCCTTAAGTCCGTTATGGAGTACCTGCCCGAAGAAGATAAGGTAAAACTACTCGTTTTTGCCCCATACGGTAAGTGCACCTGGAAGCTTGTTGATGCGATTGGCGAAGTATGCTGGACAAATTACTGGGGTGGAGTTACACCAGAGTGGATAAACGGCTCCGATCAAGAAAATAGGGAAAGCATCGAGAATCTATTAGTGGCGGGCCGACCTCGTGCAGCTTTCCACTGTATTCGGTTTGAACCGGAGAAATTTGACGCCCTTGTCCTGTTTCGCATTTTGTCCGAGATAGCGCACGGTGGGAACGATCAACCCGGTGACTATATGCTTGACCACTACAATGTCGAACAGGCGTTTAAGAAAATTAATAGTAGTATGGAGCTCGGTCTCGATCAGAAGGCTGCTCTTGAATTCGCCTATATTGGAATATTGGCGCGTCCTTGGGATCAACAGAACGCATATGGCATTCCGAACCTAGAGCGGTATATCGAACTTGATCCGGAACTATTTGTTCAAGCGGTTATTTGGACTTATAAACGAAAAGATGGGGCGACGGATCCCGTGGACATACAGGTACCACCGGAGAACATTGAGACTATGGCAGGTCGTGGTTACGAGCTGCTAAATGCGATTAAATGCATCCCTGGTCACAACGATCTTGGTGAGTTGGATACTGCACGCCTGCTTAAATGGATCACAACCGCCCGCGAATTATGTGCTGAGCTTTCCCGTATTGAGGTCGCCGACAACTGTATTGGCAAAATGATATCTTGCGCACCTGTCGGCAAGGACGGCATATGGCCGTGCGAGCCAGTGCGCGATGTAATAGAGGATATTCAGTCTGAATCGATAGTCAACGGCATGCGTACTGGTGTGTATAATTCTCGCGGCGTTGTATATCGTGGTGAAGGTGGCGGCCAAGAACGCGAACTGACTGAAAAATATCGTAAATGGAGCGAAGCACTGCAAGTCTCCCACCCATTTGTCTCCTCTAGACTTTTGTTAGGACTGGCTAATACCTATGAGCATGAAGCAACTAGAGAAGATCTTGAAGCAGGGATAAGGCGTCGCCTGTACTGAGCAGAGAAGATTGAAATGAGAACGACTACTCACAATGGCTTGGGGACGGGAATAACTCGTCTAGCGAGTACCTAATAAACGCGCTTCATCCGTTAAATTTCTGGAGCACAGCCTTGGTATTACGTATATGCGAAGGCTCACCTCAGAGATAGAAGAGTCCAGCAATGGGCTGAGCGAGTTCTTGTTCTCGATGAGTATCCGTTTCCCCAAAGAGGACAATTTGACTCTCCTTCAGCTGATGAATGAATATAACGAACAAATGCCCACCCAGAGGGGGAATGCGGTAGTACAGGCTTTATAGGTACACCCCCTGTCGCGTTGCCCTGAAACCCTGTCTGGGTATCGATTATCTAGTAAACATGAAGCGCTTTAGCATCTTCGAAAGCTGCCCGTAGGAGTGCAATAGATCGTCTGGAGCGCGCCCGATGGCCTGGCCCTATAGCTTTACTCCATGAAACACTGATTCCTCGCAATAGGCCAAAAAGGAAGGCCCGCCCCTCGATGGGACGAGCCTTATTACTACTTCAAGAATGCGTACCGGCTCTTCATGTAGAGGAGCCAGGGTTCGAGGTCGGGGAAGCGGTCGGCTGGGACGGCCCGGAAGAGGTCCTCGGTATTGATGAGGACGAAGTCCTCAGGCTCCACGAGGAGCGACTTCCAGACTGCATAGGCATCGCGGCCGAGCTCGCGGAAGCGTGGCGAGGTCACTCTCCTCAATGCCTTGTTCGCCGCGACGGCGACATGGACGAGGCGTACTTGTTCAATTGACGGATCGCCAACCTCACGGAATTGGGCTGCGAGTAACTGTTGGCGCATCAATTGCTCGAATGGCTGCCACAAGAAATATTCTATGCGTGGAGCTACATCCAGGTTGATCGGCGTGAGGGGTCCGTAGAAGAGCTCGCGATATGTCTCAGCGCGATCACTGCCGTCACTGCGAAAACGCTGATAAACCGATGGGTATGACTCTGTCAGCTTCCATTCCGTCATCAAGAGAACGTTATAGCCCTTCGTGCTCTCATAGAGGACAATGGCGTCGATAGAGGTATTGCCTGCACCGCGATGTCGCTCCACCCCGAGCCTCGGGATTTCGCCGAGGAGGTTATCCTCATCAAGCCATTCAAATGTAACATAGCGGTCCTCTTCGACGGGGAGCATGCGGACGATGTCCGGGAAGAACGGGCGCAGGAGCTCGGTCAGGGCCTCGGGCTGGTGCAAGAATGGAGCGAGGGAGTTCACGCAGAAGACCTGGCTCGAGCAGAGATGGTTCGATGGTAGCCCAGGCAAGGCCGAGGTATGCCAGAGGATGCCTTCGCGCTCGAACAAGGCGAGGGCTTCGTCCCGGATGCCCTGATAGAGATTGAAGCCCGCGTATTCGAGGGGCAGGCAGAAAGGGAAGAGCCGCGAGTAGTAGAGTCCGGGGACCTTGGCTTCACGGGGTAGAGTCTTGGTAGAAAGCTTCCAGGCGAGCTGGCGCTTCTTCTCGACGGTGAGGAAGTTCATACTGTGGGTAACCTCGCTTGGGATGAGCTAGACGGACGCGCCTGCTACGACGCTGGTGTTCTTGACGACCTTCTGGGCATAGGAGAGCATCTTGAGAACGCCTTCGCGGTCCTGGGACTTTCGGGCCTTCTCCATGATCCAGTCGGTATGCTTCTCGGTGAAGGCTTCGGCGTTGTCGTCGAGGTAGGCATCCAGGCGCTTGAGGAGTACCTCGCGATCCTCCTCGGGGTACGGGTCCTGGTGGCCGAGGAAGCGGATCGTCACGGGCTCGGGCTTCGGCGTGGCTGCCGGCTGAGGGACGGCGGGCTTAGGAGCAGCTGTCGCCTGTACGGGGAGGCCGATCGTGACAGGTTTCATGGCCGGTAAAGCAACGGGCTCTACCTTCTCGGTAGCCTTGGGCTCTGTGGGCTCGGAAGGAAGCACTGGCGCAGGCGCGAGAGCCTCGGCGTCGGGAAGCTCAGAGGCATCGTAAGGAAGCCCACCAAGCTCGTCGGGAAAGGCAAGACGCATCCCTTGGCTGATCGCGACTTTCTTGAGCTGGAAGCGCGGCATCTTCGACCAGAACGAGGTCGGCGTGCCGTCCTTCTTCTTCTGGACCGCCTCGGTGAAGTAGACCTCGTGTACGAGGGGCTGGGACCAGTCGCGCCTGTGGATCTCGACGATGGCCTTCATGTCGGGACCTGAGCCCTCGATGCGTGAAGACCAGCCATCGAGGCGGCCGGTACGCTCTGCGCGCTTGAGGTAGGTCTCGTAGCCGACGATCACAGAGAAGTGACGGGATGTGCCTTCGCCGTAGACCGTAGCGTAGACTTCGCGCTTCCACGGGTTGAGGCCGAAGGCCTGACATACCGAGATGAACTGCGACTGCTCGGCCTTGTTGAGTTCGGGCGAGAGGCCCGTGGCGTCGAGGTAGTCGATGATGGTCTGCTTCGGGATCTCGGGGCGGGGCTGGCTGGGAGTGGGCGAAGAGGCAGGATGATCGCGGGCGGGAGAAGCGACACTGGACATTGGAGACCTCCTAATGGATAGATCTCCAATATGAGTAGCGGCTGAAAACATACTTGCGAAGTTATATATCAGTAATTTATTTCCTATTCAGAATGGCACATCAGCAGAACCAAGGCAGAAACACAAGGCGCTCTACGTACGTCGGCCAAGTCCAATTATTGACCTTAGCTCACCCAGGGAAAGCGTACGTGCCTTCTCTCTATGTACCATTGCATGACAGTTAGCACAAAGAACGACCAAATCATCTCTTGCCGAGATCAATCTCTGGCCACCTTGAGCAACTGGTTTTGTGTGGTGAACATGGATGAATCCTACTCCCCATTCACCATATGTTTCTTCGAAATTGAATCCACAAGCCATGCAGGTTAGGCCATGAATGCGAATAGCTTGTTCCCGCAATTTATGATCTCTTTCGTAGGTGGTGGTTATTCGCGTTACAGAATTTCCTTCCATACTCGAAAGCGCTTCATCGTTTCCTTGATTGATATCGTTGAGAGCAAGCGAAGAATCGATCGGAGATATATCCGATAAGCTCAGTATTCTATTGAATACCTCATCACTCACGTCTCTTACACCAAACCGCCAATAGTTGTTTCCCTGATTTTGCGGTATCGGCTCAAGATAACCCTCATCTTGTTTTGCATGAACTGGCTTGCTAAACCTATGAAAATCTGTAATCTCGCAGTAATAATCATTCTTCGTTGACTGTGAATCTTGGTAGACCCTTCCAACCTGAGCAATCCCAAAGTAGTGGGGTTGGGAGGAAAGCCTGTGATTCCGATAATTCTTCTTTTTTAGGATTCCTTTATAGTAAACAACTCTAGTTCCAGGTTGAAGTTTCTGAAGATACCGCAAAGGGAAATGGTAGACTTCACCAGTACGATCATTCCAGTT
>Ga0268360_1001817_pt1 | contig 19543 bp, 19 predicted proteins | sample BioMet11_FD_192465 | JGI IMG/M metagenome (GOLD analysis project Ga0268360, IMG submission 192465) | Sewage microbial communities from Oakland, California, United States - Biofuel 11 (Illumina Assembly) | ecosystem: Engineered > Wastewater > Sewage > Unclassified | place: USA: California... | reverse complement strand
AGTTCTTCATCACCCGTGCCGCAAACCCCACGTTTCCCTCGTAGATGGGGGCAACGAGCACGATGTCGATCTCGGGCATAAAAAAGGGTTACTGGACCGCGTCCACGGTGGCCTTGAGGACGGCAGCGCCAAGGTCGTAGACCGCGTTCCCGACCACGATCGTATCCGCGTACTTCCCCATCTCCGCGGCTTTCTCCGCCGAGTTGATCCCGCCGCCGTAGTAGAGGATCGACTCGTCGAGCGCCTCGGAGGCAGCTTTCACGATCTCCGGGTTGCCGTAGGTCCCCGAGTATTCGATATAGACAACCGGGAAGTGGAAGTACCGGTCGGCAACCGAAGTGTATGCCGCGACCTCGGGGCCTTTGAGATCGCAGACCGCCTTTGTCACTTTGCCCACCGAGGAGGCAGGATTCAGGACGATATATGCCTCGGGAACGACCATGTCCCAGGGGATGTGCCCGTTCTGCTGCTGCACCCATGCACGGTGCTTGCCGACAATCCACTGCACGTCGGTCGTATTCATCACGCTGGGCACAAATACGTAATCGATCCCCTTGATGAGAACCGCTTCGGGACCGGCCGGCTCCATCACGAGGGGGAGGTCGTACGCTGCGATCTGCTTCTGGAGGGCCTCCAAGTTCTCCTTAGTCACGTTGAGCGTCCCCGAGAGCATCAGGGCGTCGGTGCCGCTCGTGGCAATCGCGTCGATATCGCCGGGCTTAAGCTGCTTGTCGGGATCGAGTTTTGTCACGTGCACCCAGTCTTTCCACTTCATGTCAGTATCACCCAGTACATGTGTCGTCACTCCCAATAAACCGGTACGTTGTCCCGCCCGCCGGGTATAGCTCTTGTCCCTGCCGGTTTTTCTGTAACTCTCCATACTCATGGAAGATCTGGGAAAATCGTGCTCCATCGTGTGAAAAAAACCCGATTTGTGGATAATTCGGATCCGGTACAAATACCATCAATTTATATGGATCCTAAGTCAACAAACGATTACCTGTGAGCCTGCATGGATCTCCAGAAAAAGACGCTTGTTGTTCTTATCACATTCCTGATCCTTGCCGTCGCTCTTACCGGTTTTTTTGTTGCGGCGATCCTCCTTACCAACTACCAGTCGCTTGAAAGGGAGTACATGACAAACGACCTGATGCAGACGGTCTCCCTTGTTACGAACAACGAGAAATCGCTCTCGGCACTGGCAAGCGACTGGGCGCCCTGGGACGACACGTACGATTTTGTCGCAGGCGAACGGCCGGATTACGTGCAGCGGAACATCAACGCCGACGCATTTGCCAGCCTGCGCATCAGTTTCCTTGTCATTGCCAACCGGACCGGGGGGATCGTGTATGCCGGGTCGTACGATGCAGCAAACCGGACGCTCGTCCCGGTAAGCCCTGCCCTGATTGATGCGATCCGGCCGGGCAGCCCGCTCCTTGCAGCTGACGATCCCCGGGCGGATACCACCGGTATCCTGATGCTTCCCGAAGGCCCGGCTCTCGTGAGCTCTCACCCCGTAGTCCGCACGGACTTTTCCGGCCCGGCCCGGGGCGTCGTGATCATGGGGCAGTACCTCGACAGCAGCGGGGTGCAGGGGATGACGGGACGGATGGATTCTGCCGTCGAGATAGTGCCGGTTGAACAGGCCAACCTCTCCACCCTCGGATTTTCTGGTGAAACCACAGTATCGCCGTCCTATATCATACGGCCGGAGAGCGCGGATACGGTGGCCGGGTATGCCCTGCTGGACGACATCTACGGAGAACCGGCGCTCGTCGTTACGATGACCGAGCCGCGCGCCCTCTATATGGAAGGGATCAGCACCATCTACCAGTTCATCCTGATCCTCCTCTTTACCGAGATGCTTTTTGGGTTCGTGATGATCTTTTTCCTGGACCGGGCAATCCTCTCGCGGATCAAGACCCTGATCTCGCAGGTACGCCATATCGGCACCGGCAGTGACCGCCCCACGCGGGTGACCCTCGAAGGCAGCGACGAACTTGCCGAGCTCGCCCGCGAGATCAATGCAATGCTCGGGGATATCGGGAAGGCCAATGCCGAGCTCCTCTCGTCCGAGGCCCGGTTCCGTGAACTTGCCGAGAACACGTCCGATATCCTCTTTACCATCGGTACTGACGGGAAAATACAGTATGTGACGCCGTCCATCAACCGGTACGGGTATCTCGTCGAAGAGCTCGTCGGGCTGGACTTCTCGCGTTTCGTTTATACGCGGGACCGCACCCGTGCCGTTCTCGAATTCCAGCGGCAGATTGCCGAATGCATCCCCCTGGACACGACCCTCCGCATGATGGACAAATGGGGCTTTATCCACTGGGTCGAGGCAAAGAGCACCATCAGCATGGACGTGTACGGGAAGACAACCGGGGTTAACGGCGTGCTTCGCGATTTCACCGACCGCAAGCGTGCCGAGGAGGCGATACGGCTCGCAAACCGGAAGCTCAACCTCTTAAATAACATCACCCGGCACGATATCCTCAACACGATCACGGCCCTGTTGGGCTGCGTGGACATGGCCCGGGCGACAAAAGATTCCGCTGAACGCGAAGAGCTGCTCGGGCAGATCAAGGATCTTACCCGGGTCATCCAGCGCCAGATCGAGTTTACCCGGGAGTACCAGTCGGTGGGGGTAAACGCACCAACCTGGCAGAACATAAAAGAGATCCTCAGGCGGACCCGCGTAAACTTTGCCGGCGCCGGGATAACCATTACCGAGGATATCGAAAACACCGAGGTCTATGCCGATCCGTTGCTCGAAAAGGTATTCTACAACCTCATCGACAACGCGATCCGGTACGGGGAGCACCTCACGACGATCCGGTTCTATTACCAGATCTCGGATGTGGGCCTCACCCTCATCTGCGAGGACGACGGGGTGGGTATCCCAAAAAAAGACAAGGAAACAATTTTCGAGCGGGGTATCGGGAAGAACACGGGCATGGGCCTGTTTCTGACCCGGGAGATCCTCGCTATTACCGGGATCGCCATCCGCGAGACCGGAGAACCCGGGGCCGGGGCCCGGTTCGAGATGCAGATCCCGAACGGGGCATTCCGGTTCGTAAAGGACAAAAGAGACGAACAAAAAGAGTGATGACCAAATGATATATCTCCTTACTCTAAAGATAGGAAAATGATGGACCATGTCTGACCGCTCGATTTTACTTGTGGAAGATGACGATATCATCGCAAAGGTGGCGCAGTGGCGTTTGAACAACCTCGGCTACCAGGTCTGTGGCCGGGCGGTCTCGGGGGCCGAGGCAATGGAGCTCGTGGTAAAACACAAGCCGAACCTCGTTTTGATGGATATCAATATCCGGGGCGAAATCGATGGGATCGAGACGGCAAAGATGATCAAAAAGGGCTTTAATATCCCGGTGATCTACGTCACGTCCCACTCGGAAGGGGAGACGCTCGAACGGGCGCGGGAGACGAAACCTGACGGGTTTATTGTCAAGCCGTTCGACGATAACGACCTTCGGGTCGCCATCGGGCTTGCGCTCAAATAAAAAATCAGATCTGGATAATTTCCTGTCTCTTTTTGAGCTGTTTTTTAAAATCGTCCACGAGCGCCCGGTCAGTACCGGTCCGGCCGGCGACATCTGCAGGGTTAGCTCCGAGGAGGTCTTCGGCCCGGACAATTCCTGCATCGGCAAAGGCGCGGGCAACCTTCGGGGTCATTCCTTTCAGGGTGAGCAGTTCCTTTAACACCCTTTTTTGCTTTGGTACCGAAGATTTAGGTGCCGCAGCCTTCTTTACCGGTTTTGCCGCCAATCCTCCGGGCACCGGGCGGTGGAGGTATTCGCAGACAAGCGCGATATGGCGGTTCACGGTCGCAGCGCTCATGCCTGCCATGCCGGCGAGCTTCTCCGGGGCGGTCGTACAGAACACCTCGGGCCCGGAGATCCCGGCGGCAAGGTATTTTTTGAGGCTGACTGCGGGGATGCCGGTCTCTTTTAAGAGCTGCCCGTTGTACGTGATCCGCGCTTCGGAAAGAATATCCGCAGCCTCCTTCTCGCCGATACCCGCTTTCTGGAGCGTGGACGGGCTTGCCTTTGAAAGACCGGCAAGGTCGGTGACCCCGGCCTCTTTTAGGGCCGCCATGATCTTTGCCGAGCTCCTGCCCTTTCTCGGGATCAGGTGGTTTCGCATGAACTTGCGGCACTCGGAGCGCTTCCGGAGCGTTTCGAGCATGGCCACCGCTTCGGTCTTAAGTTTCTGCGCTGCGTCAGGGGCAAGCCCGAGCTGCTGTGTGAGTTTTTCGGGTTCGCTCTTTGCGATGTCGGCAACGGTATAGATGTGCTTTGAGCGGGCCTTTTCGAGCAACGCCTCGTTCATCGAAGGAAGTTCGGTGAGCGATTCAACGTTCGAGGTGATATGGTGGCAGAGCGGGCACCCGATATCCCAGGGCCGGGCGCCTTTCCGCACGAGCCGGACGAAATGGAGGTGGTGCTTGTCGCAGATATCGTCGGTCCTGACCGCCCACCCCCACATGGTGACGGGGAGGCCGATATTGAACGTGCACTCGGGGTAATGCGAGCAGCCGATGAACTGTGTCGAGCCCCGCATGTGCTTGATGGCAAGCGTTCCCGTGCCGCAGACCGGGCAGGTGCCGAGGTTGAGCTCCTCCGCGGTCCGGTTCCGGATATCGTCGCCGATCACCCGTTCATTTGCCTCGAGCTGGTCGAACGCCTTGTGCAGCAGGCCCCGGGACTCGTGGATCACATCGTCGCGGGTGCGCTTGCTCTCCTTTATCTGCTGCATGTGCGATTCGATGGTCTGGGTCATGTCGGGCTTTGTGATCGTATCGGCGTTGTGTTCGAGCGCTTCGGTCACTACCCGGCCGACAAGGGTCGGGCGCAGGGGGTTACCCTCGACATATTTGCGCGAGACCAGTCGGGCTATGACCTCGTGCCGGGTGCTCTTTGTCCCGAGGCCCAGCTCCTCCATTCTCTGGATGAGCTTGCTCTGGGTGTACCGGGCCGGGGGCATGGTCTCCTTCTCGTCGAGGCTGACCTTGCGGATCGGCAGTTTTTCCCCGACAACAAACCCGGGGAGGATTGTCTCCTTGGCTTCAGAGAAGGGATAAACCGCGTGCCAGCCCGGTTCGAGCAGCTGCCCTCCCGTGACGGTGTAGGGCTCGCCGCCGGCTTCGAAGTTTACTTTGAGAGTCTTCCAGAGCGCATCGGGCGCGAGGGTGGCCAAGAACCGGCGGAGAACGAGCTCGTAGATCCGGAACGCATCGTCCCCGAGGACTTCCCGCGTCCCGGCACCGGTCGGGTGGATTGGCGGGTGGTCGGTAGATGACTTCTTCCCCCGGGTGGGCTCGGCCCGGCGGTGTGCGATCGTCCACTCAACGTCTTTTTTAAACGGTGAGTTTTTGATCGTAGCAAGCACGCCATTTAAGTCGAGCGAGGCCGGGTAGACCGTGTTGTCGGTCCTCGGGTACGAGATGTACCCGTTCATGTAGAGCTCTTCTGCGAGCCGCATCGCGTTTGCCGCGGAAAAGCCGAGCCGGGCGGCGGCAACGATGTAGGTCGTGGTATCGAACGGCGAAGGAGAGCGGTCCTGCTTGGTCCCCACCTTTATCTCGGTGACGACAAGCGGCTCTTTTGTCCTGTCCCGGGCAAGCTCCGCCGCCTTCTGGTCCTTAAAACGCCCGTTCGTGTGTCGGGCCTCGATCTGCTCCCCGGCCTTTTCGGTAACAAGGCCCAGCTGCCAGTATTTCTCCGGGACGAACTTCTCGATCTCCTTTTCCCGGTCAACGATCATGGAGAGTGTAGGGCTCTGGACCCGGCCCACCGAGAGGATATTGTTCCCTCCGCGGCGTGCCGCAAGCGAGATGAACCGGGTAAGGGATGCCCCCCACATGAGATCGATTGCCTGCCGGGCTTCGCCTGCGGAGGCAAGTGCAAAGTCGAGATCGGTGGTGTTCGCAAACGCGGTTTTGATCTCCTGCGGGGTGATGGCCGAGAACCGGGCCCGGTCGATCTTTACGTTCTTGTTGACGGCCCGGACCAGTTCGTATGCCTCTTTCCCGATAAGCTCCCCTTCGGTATCGAAATCGGTGGCGATCGTGACCCGGTCTGCGTGGCGGGAAAGTTTCTGGAGGAGCGCGACAATCCTTTTTTCCGTCGGCACTTTCACGGTCTTTGCATCGATCAGGCTGCGGGGGGTGTAGGTCTCGCTGCGCCAGTTCTCGTAGCCGGGCACAAAATCGACTTCGACCACGTGGCCGCGCAGTCCCACGGTCGTCGTGTCCCCGAAGCTGTAGGTGGAGACCCCGGCGTCCTTTGATTCGGCGATCTTTTTCCCCTCACTGAGGATCTGCGCAATCCGCCGGGCCGAGATGTTCTTTTCCGCAACGATCAGGTGCACGGTGTGGTCACTCCAGGCTCTTTAAGGCAGTTTCCATGAGTTTGTTGAGTTCCCCGGGATCGGCCCGGCCCCTGGTCTTCTTCATGACCTGCCCCACAAGGAAGTTCATCGCCCCTTTCTTTCCGGCTTTGTAATCCTCGATGGCCTTCGGGTTCTCAGCAATGGCCTCTTTTATTGCGGCATGGATGGCGCCGTCGTCACCTGCGGTTTTTGCAAGGTTGAGCCTTTTTACTATGGCTTCGGGGGTCTCGACGGTCTCGCCCATGTGTTGCTCGTCGAGCATCACCCGCAGAACCTCGACACCGCTCTTGTCGGTGATGGTCCCGGCCTTTAAGAGCGCAACAAGGCCGGCAAACTTTGCCGGATCCACTCCTTCGATCCCCATGTCGCGGTAGTTGAGCTCGCCGGTGAGCGTATCTGCGATCCAGGTTGCGGCGAGTGAACAACTGTCCTTGTTTCCGGCAACAACCCCTTCAAAGAAGTTGGCCATTTTGAGTTCGCCGGTAAGGGTCCGGGCGTGGTTGAGCGAACAACCGTACTGAGCGACAAAGCGCTCGCGGCGTGCATCGGGCAGCTCGGGAAGGGAGATGTCCTTGACCCAGGACTTGACCCGGAGGGGACGGAGATCCGGCTCGGGGAAGTAACGGTAGTCGTTCTCCATCTCCTTTGAACGGGCCGACTGGGTGATGCCGCGTGCTTCGAGATAGTGCCGGGTCTCGCGGTCAACTTTGAGGCCCCTCCTGAGGAGGTTTTTCTGTCGGGTTACTTCGAACGTGAGCGCCTTTTCGACACCCTTGTACGAGGTGATGTTTTTGACCTCGACCCGCTCGCTCCCCTTTATCGAGATGTTGGCATCGACACGGAGCGAACCTTCCTTGTCGGAGTCAAAGACGCCGAGGTATTCGAGCGTTGCCCGGAGCTTGTTTAAGAACTTCCGCGCTTCCTTGGGCGAGCGCATGTCCGGCTCCGAGACGATCTCGATAAGCGGGATGCCCGCACGGTTGTAGTCCACGAGGGAGTAGCGCCCGCGCTCGGCGTTTCCCATGTACACGAGCCGGCCCGGGTCTTCTTCCACATGGATGCGGGTGAGCTGGATCTTTCGCTCCTTCCCGTCGTCTCCTTCGATCTCCACGTATCCGCCAAGGGCAAGCGGTTTGTCGTACTGGGTGATCTGGTAGGCCTTGTTGAGGTCGGGGTAGAAGTAGTTCTTCCGCGCGAACTCCGACTCCTCGGCAATCTCGCAGTTGAGGGCCTTTGCGACCTTCATCGCGTACTCGATCACTTTTTTGTTCACCATCGGCATTGTGCCGGGGAGACCGAGGCAGATCGGGCAGACGTGGGTGTTGGGCCCGTCGTTCCGGTAATCGGTCGAGCAGCCGCAGAAGAGCTTGCTCTTCGTGTCGAGCTGGCAGTGGACTTCGAGGCCGACAACCACCTGAGTTTCTTGTTCGGGCCCGGTCATGACTGTCCCCCCTGCTCGTACGCATAGGCAACATCGATCACGCGCTCGTCCTCGAAGGGCCGCCCCATGATCTGGAGCCCGACCGGCATATTCTGCACGGTCCCGCAGGGCACCGAGATCGCCGGGATGCCGGCAAGGTTCACCGGCACGGTGAGGATATCGGAGAGGTACATGGAGAGCGGGTCGCTCTTCTCGCCCAGCTTAAAGGCGATCGTGGGCATGGTAGGGCCGCAGAGGACATCGACATCAGCAAAGAGCCGGGCGAAATCTTTACGGATATTCTCCCGGGCAATCTGCGCCTTTGCATAGTACTTGCCATAGTAGCCCGAGGAGAGGGCAAAGGTCCCGAGCATGATCCTGCGCCGGACCTCGGGGCCGAAGCCTTCGCGGCGTGCATCCTGGAACGCGGCATGCCAGGATTTCTTGATCTCGACTGCAGGGCCGTAGCGCACGCCGTCGAACCGGGCAAGGTTCGAGCTTGCCTCGCTCGTGCAGATCACATAGTAGGCGGCAAGGGCGTATTCCATCGAGGGGATGCTGCACGGCACGGTGACCGCCCCGAGCTCTTCGAGCCGGCCGATAGCCTTTTTGACAACCGTGGCAACGGCCGGGTCAACGCCTGCCCCGAAGTACTCCTGCGGGATGCCGATCCGGGTTCCCTTGATGTCAGCAGACGGGGTATGTGAGTAGGGCCGGTCCTGCGATGTGGCATCGTGCCGGTCGTGGCCGGCGATCACCGACATCAGGAGCGAGACATCCGAAACGTTTACCGCCATCGGACCGATGGTCTCAAGCGAGTTGGCGTAGGCGATGAGGCCGTACCGGGAGACCCGGCCATAAGTCGGCTTTAAGCCAACGATACCGCAGAAGGATGCCGGGCAGCGGATCGAGCCGCCGGTATCGGTCCCGAGTGCCATTCGGACCATGCCGGAGGCAACCGCGGCGGCGCTGCCTCCCGAGGACCCGCCGGGCACCCGCCCGGTGTCGCGGGGGTTTAAGGTGGGCCCGAACGCCGAGTTCTCGGTGCTCGTCCCCATCCCGAACTCGTCCATGTTGGTCTTGCCGGCAATGGCTGCACCTGCGGATTTTAAAAGTGAAACCGCGTGGGCATCGTACGGGGGAATATATCCTTTGAGGATCTTCGATGCACAGGTGGTCTCGATGCCCTGTGTTGAGATATTGTCCTTGACTGCGATTGGGATCCCGGAGAGTTTCCCGTTCCCGCCTTCCGGCGCCTTGCATATTTTAAGGAACGCGTTGTACTTGTCGTCGGGTTCGAAGTGGAGCGCGCTCACTACATCACCCTTGGAGCCTTGATAAACCCGTCTTCACTGGCACCGGCATTTTGTAATGCCACGTCCCGCGGGAGCGAGGGCTCGGCCTCGTCTTCCCTGAGGATATTATAGAGATCCCGGGCTCCTGCATCGTCCCCGTGAACCTTATCCAGCACGTCAAAATATTCAACGATGGCATTGAACTGGCCGGTAAAGGTGGCAAGTTCCGCGGCATCGATCCCGATATCGGCGAGTTCCCCGATATGTTCCACGTCTTTTTCACTGACCATGATTTCCCCGTCCGATGTGGTCTATGTAATCTTGCATGGACGTTTTATAACCATTTTTACGGGCAAGTTTTTGTAGTACTCCCCAGACCCCGCTCCCGTACTGCATGGCCTTCTTGCCGTAGCCGGCAAGCTCTTCCGGGATGTGCCGGGCGGCAACTTCACGGAGGGGGATCTTCCTCTGCCCGTCACGGACTTTCTCGCCTGCCGGGATCGCGCGGGCGGCGCGCACTACCCGGACATCCATGTAGGGCATGGAGAGGTAGGTGCCGTTTAAGGCAGCAACCGCCTGGTCCCTCTGGGCCTGGAGTTCGAGACCCGCTACATCGCGGGCAAGGTCGTCTTCGAGGTTCTGCGACGACAGGTACCGGGCATATCCTCCGAAGAGTTCGTCGGCCCCCTGCCCGGCAATGATGCGCCGGTAGCCTTTTGCCCCGGCCCATTTGGAGATGAAGTACTGGGTGACTGCGATCCCGGTATTCACCGGGTCCTTTTTCGGGATGACTTTGATGACTTTCGGGAGGGCTTCCTCGATCTCGTCCGGTTCGATGACAACGATCGTGCAGGAGAGGTTGAGCAGCTCTGCGGCATGCTCTGCCTGTGCGAGGTCGTGGGAGCCTTCGAGGCCGACTGCCACGCACTCCCGCCCGGCAAGTGCAGCGACGAGGCTTGAATCCACGCCTCCCGAGAGTGCAACAACGCCCTCGTCGCTCCGGAGTTTTACGGCAGTCACGATCGCTTCTTCGAGCGTGCAGGGCGCCGGGTCCGGATCGATTATTGTGATTGTTTTATCATTGCAGACCAGCGCGCCTTTGGGCCCCGGGCCCGGCATGATCCCGAAATGGTCGCGGGCATGGCAGGAATCAAAGGAGAGGGAAAATTCTCCGCCGAAATTTTTTGCCTCGTTCGGTGTTGTCGTACAGATCTTCCCGATTTCGGCAGGTGCGAGTTTCCTGCCGTCCAGCTCAACCCAGCCGGTATATGTGAATGCCGCCATGCTTTCGCCGGATCTAGTATGGCATCAGGGTTGTTTATAATACGTGGCAACTGATCCTGTCAGGATCCGGCCACGATTTTTTTATTGTACACGGCAAATACTATAGAGCGCGTGCGCTTCCATGTGTAGTGTGCACCGTAAGATAATTTGGGCGAGGGTACGAAAGTGGCCAACTCGGCTGGACTTAAGATCCAGTTCCGCAGGGATTCATGGGTTCGACTCCCATCCCTCGCATAAACCCGCAGTATCGGTTTACTGCCTTCTTTTTCAAATTGATTTTACTTTGCCTGTATCCGGTCCGCGGCGGGCCTGATAATTTTCTAAAAATCCCGGCCCATGACCCCCCACCCCGCCCCAAACGATCCGGACAGGGGGGGGTGCCCTCCAAAATTATTGCCACCCCCCTCCCCCCGGTTTTCTTTTTTTGTGAACTGACCCCCACCTCCCCTGTATCGCACAAAACAGGGGACCACCCCCCCATGCTTCCAGTCCCAAAAGGTGTGTTTCGCGTGGAGCGTCCGGTGAGTGGGGGAGGGGACCCCACCCCTCCGGCAAAGAAGTGGGGGGGTGGGGTGATCGCATGAAGGGGTGGGGGTACCCCCCTCCGCTCCAAAATTGCAGGTGCCCCCTACCCACCCCTCCAGAATTTTTTTTACCAGCCCCCCTCCCCCCCGCTGCGATAACAATTGGCCGGACCGGCTGATCGCCTGGAGAGCCGCGTCATTTAATTCGGTTCCCGTCACTTACGGTAAAAACAGGGAGAGACCTTATCGGGTCATGCAGGGATACACTCCCTTATGACACTGGTAAAAAAACACCGCATACACAATACAACCTCCCTTGTCGACACTCTTCCCGAGATGGTGTATTCCGCGCTTGCAAACCACGAGGACTTTGTGGTGACATACGAGACCGATGAGAAAACGCACAAGACCTCGCTTTACGTGATGACCGGTTCCCTTGTGACCCCGGAGATCCTTGCAGCCCTCAAAAAGGAGATCGGGCACAAAAAAGAGGAAGGCAGCACGGTCGTCACCCGGGACTGGAAATAAGAAGGCAAGACCGTTTTTTAGAGACGCCCTTTGGACTGCCCGGGATAATTACCATTCTTTTTTATTGAGTATCGCTGCCGAGAACTGCCGCCACCCGTCCCACCCGGCCGTCACGGAGCCGGACCTTGATCCCGTGGGGGTGGAAGGAGGAGTTTGTCAGGATCTCCTGTACAACCCCCCGGGTCAGCTTCCCGCTCCGCTGGTCTGCCTTCTGGACAATATCGACAGTACAGCCCGGGTGGATATCTGCCCGGTTTTTTCCGGATGTCATAAAGTACAGTACCCGTTTTATCTGTGACAATAAAAGGGAAATTCAGGAAGGGGCCTGAAAATGAGATTTACCGGAAAAATCAGGAGGTTATAACCGGTACATCGTACGAGCCGATACCGGATTCCAGCCAGCCGGTTGTGGTTACCCACCCGTGATTGTCGCCATGCAGTTCTACCGCAACGGTGTTTTTATAGGCATTTGATGCGGGCTCGCTGATCTTCCAGGTATTCCTTGCATCGAGGCCGGCGTTGATCCGCACGACTGCCCCGGGCGAAGCCGTATAATCTGCATAAATGCTCGTCATGTACCGGTAACAGGACGGCTGCCCGGCGGTTACATTCAGCGCAGGGCAGGTCTCATCCTGGATGCTCTGGACCGGGCGGAACACCGCTGCGTTCTGGACAGGAGTACGGGTATCGATCGGGCCCTGCGAGGGTGCAGTTACCGTGAGCATGACGATCGAGGTCTGTGAGCTCCCGTTGATGGGGGGCAAACCAATTTTCGGTGCCGAAATCTTCAGAAGCGTCGATTTACCTGTGCCATAGATTGTGGCAGACCAGTCATGGGGAATGCCGGTAACATTCTGGTTGCCGATCTCGGTGATGATGGGGGAATTTCCCCTGGTATCTTCGGGCACCGGTAAGAAGAACGTAACATTGGTGAGGACATCCTCGGTGGAAAAGGTACAGCTGTACGAATAGGTACTGGTGAGCGAATTCCGGTATTCCGTGACAATGTAGTTGTTGTAGGTCACGACGGCACCAAAAGCAATCAGGATAACGATAAACAGGCCAATGGTAATTTTAATGATCTTATCCATGGTTTCCCCTCCCGCACGGGACTGCATGGATGACGGTGATCCCGCTTCTGTGCGCCAGTCCCGGCAGCATTACCTGTAATTGAAAGTACAGAGAGAAAAAACATTGTATCCGCATGATGACGGTAACGACAGCCTGGAGGCATTCTGCCAGAGCAGCATGACTATTATGTTCCGGTGCCGATCATATCTGCATGGAATCCCGTCCCGGTCTCGTGCTTGCAAACGTTCTGCTCCCTGACGGACGCAAGACAGATATTTCGGTCCGGGATGGCCGGGTCGTCCATGCCGGGGCATCCCTGGCGGCAGATCGGGTGATCGACTGTACGGGGCAGCTCGTCCTCCCGGGTGCGGTCGATGTCCACGTCCACATGCGGGGAGGGAGCCAGTCGGTAAAGGAGGACTGGGAGACGGGGAGTATGAGTGCGCTTGCCGGTGGCGTTACGGTCGTTGTCGACCAGCCAAACACTATCCCCCCGCTTACCGATCCGACTGCATTTTCCCGGAGGGTTGCCGATGCGCAGGCACATTCATTATGCAGTTTTGCCATCAACAGCTCGGTAACACCACAGACACCGGTAGAGGCGATGTGGAAGGCCGGGGCAATGGCCTTTGGCGAGACCTTCTTTGCCCCGTCCAGCTATGGCGAGGCGCTTTCCGCTCCTGACCTTTCCCTCCTGCTCGGGCGCATCCACGCTCTCGGGGGTCTTGCCACCATCCACGCAGAGAGCGTTCGGCCCGGGGCCGACACCGGTCTTGCAGCGCACGATGCGCTCCGGTCTCCCGAAGGCGAACGGGATGCCGTGCTCGCCGTCCAGGCCTGCAATACTAGTGGCTGCCGGCTCCACTTCTGCCACATGAGTTCGGCGTTTTCCGTTGCAGCAGCAAAAGGAACGGTCGAGGTTACGCCCCACCACCTTTTCCTCTCCCGGGAAAAAGCCCGCGACAACGATACCCGGTTTAAGGTCAATCCCCCGGTACGAAGCGAGCGCGAGCGAAAAGCCCTGTTTGCCTGCTGGGACCGGATCGATGTGATAGCCTCCGATCATGCCCCGCATACAAAGATGGAGAAAGCGCAGGAATTTTCGTTAGCCCCGTCCGGTGTCCCGGGGGTCGAAACCATGGTGCCGCTCCTGATTGCGGAGGTGCTCGAAAAGCGCCTTGCTCTTCCTGAGGTCATACAAAAAACCTCAACTGCCCCGGCAGCTCTTATCGGGATCCCTCCGACAGGGTTTATGCCCGGCGACCGGGCCGACTTTGCGATCTACCCGAAAAATGCAGTAACCATCGAAGCAGACCTGTTGCACAGTAAATGCGGGTGGACGCCGTACGAGGGGATGAAAGCGGTCTTTCCCGGTATCGTGATCCGGGACGGTGCCGTTGTGTACGAAGATGGCGGGTTTACCCGGATTTCTCCCGTATGGTACTCCGGCAGGGGATATTCCCCGGTGCCTGCACCTTCGAAACGGTAATGTGCCACGAGCAACAGATGAATACACGTGCCGACAAAGCGCACCCATAGGTCCCCGGGTGATCGAGTGGCAGATGCCTGGAAGTGATCCATGGGACAACCCGGGTGCGCGACAGGCATCGCCCGACGCAAGGGTTTTAATCACCGGTGAAGAACGGCAGCAGCCACTCGTGATCCGCGTGTGTTTACGTCGGGCGACACTTTCCCTTTCCGGGAGGACTTTTCATGCCACCAGCGATGACCGAGGCCATTTTTCCCGATAAAAACGGTACGCTGATTGCCATCGAAGTCACCGCAGGCGCAAAATCCGATCTCTTTCCCGCAGGGTACAACCCGTGGAGGAAAGCCATCGGGTGTCGGGTTGCCGCCCCCGCAACGGAAGGAAAGGCCAATAAGGCCATTATATCGCTTGTCAGCACAGTCCTTGGCGTACCCCGGTCTTCGGTCAGCATTGCTGCCGGGCAGACCTCGTCCATAAAAAAAGTCCTCGTATCCGGACTTACGCCCGATCAGGTTGCCGGGCGGCTCGTTTTGTAAATGATTCCTGATCCCGCAGGAAGAGTAAGTAACCTACACTTTAAGTAATTCCACACGTTATATATAATTTATACCTATGATCAGGCACATCATCATTCGCATGATACATGGGGGTGCGTTTACGTGTATTCACCGGATACTACCAAGTACCTTATTCACATCAGCCTCAGCGCAGAGGGGGTGGTCGAGAAACCTGATGTAGTCGGCGCGATCTTCGGGCAGACTGAAGGGTTACTCGGCGAAGACCTCGACCTGCGGGACCTCCAGAGAACGGGAAGAGTTGGCAGGATCGATGTACAGATCACAAGCAAGAAAGGCGAGACCACCGGGGATATCCTGATCTCCACGTCCCTTGACCGGGCGGAGACGGCGATCCTTGCAGCGTCCTTAGAGACTATCGACCGCGTGGGTCCCTGCGTTGCGCAGGTGACCGTGCAGTCCATCGAGGACATCCGGGTCAGCAAGCGCAAGAAGATCGTTGAACGGGCAAAGGAGATCCTCATCGAGCGCTTTGACGACGGGGCGATCGACAGCGACGAGCTCCTCGACGATGTCCGCCAGACGATCCGGGTCGAAAAGATCGGGACGATCGGGGAAGAAAAACTCCCCGCCGGCCCCAACGTGCTGGAGTCCGATGCAATCATCATCGTCGAAGGGCGGGCAGACGTGCTCAACCTTCTCCGGTTCGGCATCAAGAATGCCGTTGCCGTAGAAGGCACCAACATCCCGGCATCGATTGTCGACCTCTGCGGGAAGAAGACAACGACTGCGTTCTTTGACGGCGACCGGGGCGGAGAGCTGATCCTGCGCGAACTCCTGCAGGTCGCAGACATCGACTTTGTCGCATTCTCCCCCCGGGGAAAGAGCGTCGAGGACATGACAAGAAAAGAGGTCATAAAGACGCTCCGAAACAAGGTGCCGGTCGAGTATGTCCGGGACCAGTACTTCGAGAACACCGCCGAACTTCCGTCCGATCTCGGGCGGCCCGTCCGTGCGGCTCCGGCCCATGACGAAGGGGATCAGGAAACGGATGACCGTTCTGCTGGTGCCGGGCAGAAAAAGGCGCGGGGGGGTACGGCAAAAACCCCGGTAACGATCCGCGACCACATGGAGGATGTCCGGGGAAAGAAGATCGCCAGGTTCCTGAACAGCGATATGGCGGTGATCCGCGAAACCACGTCAGACGAGGTGGAAAAGGCGGTAGATACGCTCGATACCCCGGTTACCGGCATCGTGACCGATCGCAGCGTCGACCAGAAACTGCTCGACCGGCTCGTGTACAAAGGCGTGGAATACGTAGCGGCAAAAGATTTCAAAGGAATTATAAAAAGGCCGTTAAATATCCGGTTGATGAAAATAAGCTCGTAAATGGGGATTACACAAATTTATTTATGCATGGTGCGCACCATGTAACACTTTGGTGTGGCAGTATGCATAAGGAAGAACTTATCAGTCTTCACAAGATGCTCTATGAGGTCAAGGACTATTTTGAGGAAGTCAACCCGGACCTGAAGTTTACGCAGTACAATGCCCTCAAGATTACCCCATCCCAGCTGCACAAGAGCAAGCTCGAGCACAAATATGCGATCTTTGTGCTGGGAAACGAGATCGCAAATGCAATGAAAGACGTCGATTATACGTCGTCCTCGAGGATATCGGCACGGATGAAGGACCTGGCCGACAAGACGCTCAAGGAAATGGAATACGCATAAGGGAAGTTTTTCTTTTTTGTAGTAACTGCAGGGACGCCCGGAGTTCTGTAAAAAGTCTGGCACGCTGGAATCCTTTCTCCCTGCGTGCAGGCATACTGCTAAATTCGTGTACGTGCATCAATCGTTCATGCGGTACTATCCGGAACCGGAGAAAAATCTCGGCCTTGCAGAGGTCAACGCAGCAGTCGAGGCTGCGTTTGCCGATCACGGGAACGGGCTCGTCCAGATGCCGCCCAAGGTGTATGTCACCCTGCCCGCAGGGGACTTCCGGACCATGCCGGCCTACCTGCCCTCCCTTGATATCGCGGGCGTAAAGATCGTAAATGTCCACCCGGAGAACCCCCGACAGGGCCTGCCCTCGGTGATGGCACTTACGGTAATTCTCGATACGGCTACCGGTCTGCCGACTGCGATCCTGAATGCGACCCGGCTCACGGAGATGCGGACCGGGGCTGCCGGGGCCATTGCCGCAAAATACCTGGCACCGAAAAAGGAGTGCGTGCTCGGTGTCGTCGGCACCGGCCGGCAGGCCGAGGCACAGGTCCGGGCCACCGCGCAGGAACTTGCCATCACCGGGATACGTGTCTGGAGCCGGAACCCGGCTCATGCAGAATCGTTCGCCGGACGGTTTCGTGAATTCGACGCAAAAAACGTCTCCCTCGAGGCTGCCTGCGACTGCGATGTGCTCGTCACGACCACACCTTCCCGCACCCCCCTCGTGAAGGATGAATGGATCCACGAGGGCATGCACATCAACGCGATCGGTGCCGATGCGCCGGGGAAAGAAGAACTCGATCCGGCAATCCTGCGTCGGGCCCGGGTCTTTGTCGATGACCCGGCACAGGCCGTTCACTCCGGGGAGATCAATGTCCCGATCGGCCGCGGCCTCTTTACGGCAGGCATGATCGCCGGAACGCTCGGCGAAATCGTAACCGGCAGGAAGGGGCGACAGCGTCCCGGGGAGATCACGGTCTTTGATTCCACCGGGCTTGCGATCCAGGATCTGGCAATCGCGTCGATCGCCATGCGGCAGGCGGAATCCCTTGAACTGCCGTTTGAAGAACGAGGGTAAAGAATAATACCCTTCTCTGTCATGTGTTTATCCGATGCGACGAATTTACCAAAAAAGAGAATTTACTCCTTTTTTGCGTGTTCTTTCCATACCTTTTCCCGGTACACCGGGCCGCTGTTGTAGGTGCAGAACGGGATGAGCTTGCCGTCGGGTGTTGCATAGTGGATGCAGCAGCGCTGGACGCGCTCGACATCATAGTTGTAGCGGTCCATGAAGTGCATGGTCCCGATAAAGAGCGCGTTCCAGTGGAATTCCCGCAGCGCATCGAAGTTCTGGCCGACAAGGGTCTTTCCGATCAGTTTCCAGAACTCGGCAGTGCTTCCCTTCTCTCCTTTCTTAAAGGATGCGTGGAGTTCTTTTACCCCTTCAAGAAGCGCTGCATACTTGTTAATAGCGCCGCCTTTCTTGAGCTTCTCCGCCATCTGCTCTATTGCGGCAAAAAGGCTCTCCACGTCCACCATCCGGGTCACCGGGGTCATACCGTCTTTTGTGACAAAGACATACGTTGCCGCCCCGCAGTGTTCGTGGGCGGTAAACCGCACCTGCGGCCGACCCGTGTAGGCCTCTACAAGGTCTGAGAAGGGCAGCACGCAGGGGACCGGGTAAAAGTCGCCCGTTTTTAAGATGCCATCGGTCTGCACTTCGATATCGCTGATCAATTCGGGGATGGTGATCCGTTCACGGTCAATGTCTTCGTCTTTTGCCGCGCCGGTAAATGCCACCGGCTGGAAGTTGACACCCCGGACAATCGAGATATGATCGGCAGCAAATTTCAGGATCTGCCCGACCTCCTGATCGTTTCTGCCCTTGATGATGGTGGGCACGAGCACGGTTCCGACTCCGGCTTTGGTGAGATTTTCAAGGGCTTTTACGTGGATCTTCAAATACGGATTGGTAGCATCCGAAACCCCGTCGAAATGCAGGTACACCGTAGAAAGCCCGGCATCCTTAAGCTGCTGGGCGAGTTCGGGGTTGTTTGCCAGTTTCACGCCGTTTGTTGCAATCTGGACCTGCGGGAATCCCAGTTCTTTTGCCTTCTTTACGATCTCGACAAGATCGTCCCGCATGGTCGGTTCGCCACCGGAGAACTGTACGGCCGGTGCCGGGACGGGCTTTTCGTTCCGGAGCACCTGCATCATCTTTACAATCTCATCGAAGGTGGGTTCGTACACAAAACCGCAGGCGCGGGCGTTTGCGAAACAGAAGTCGCAGTTGAGGTTGCACCGGTTGGTGAGATCGATATTTGCAAGCAACGTGCCCGAGTGGTGATTGCTGCAAAGACCGCATGCCATAGGGCAATTGTCCGATGTTACCGGGTTCTGGGGATTGGTCACCCCGCGGCCGACAGCATCGAACTGCTGGAACCGGTAATACATTGCCGGGTCGGACCAGTAGACATACCTGAATTTCCCATGCTCCGGACAGGTCCGGACGATCCAGATCTTTCCCTCTTCTTCAACGATATCTGCCTCAAGGACTTTCCCACAGACTGGGCAGAGGCTGCGTGTTTTCTTGATCTCCATATATCCACCCGATGCAGCAATGACTGATATTGACAGGTTTTTAGAGTAACTTTAATCTTTTTATCTGCTCTTTATTAGAGGTATTGGAGTGCAACATTATTAGTGCTGGGTCATTCATAATACCATTGCTCTCGACACTGCTTGCCGCTTTCTGGATTATGGTGCCTGCATACGTCCCAAATCCCGTTGCTGCATTGTGCGGCGGCGGAACCCCCATTGATTTTAACCGGAACTTTTCGGACGGTAAGAGGATCCTTGGGGACGGCAAGACCTACCGCGGGCTTGTCTGCGGTGTGGCGGCAGGGATTCTCTGCGGGTGTATCCAGATCTGGCTCGTCAGCACGTACCAGCTGGATCTTCCCCGGCATACGCTGGCCTCGGTCACCCTCCTTGCCATCGGTGCCCTGCTCGGGGACATGGCCAAGAGTTTTTTTAAGCGCCGACTGGGGAAAGACCGGGGAGATGCATGGCCGGTTGCCGACCAGTTCGACCTTGTCGTCGGGGCATTTGTCCTGACGCTTATCTTTGACCCCGCATGGATCCTGACTAATATCACCTGGCAGGTACTGGTGGTGATCCTGATCCTGACCCCGGTCCTCCACCGCTCGGTCAACATCATCGGGTACCGGATCAAAGTCAAAAAAGAACCGTGGTGAATTCGCATGAACGCACTTG